>ERZ1643249.1800-NODE-1800-length-20861-cov-21.304864_pt1 | contig 20861 bp, 14 predicted proteins | sample MGYA00579263_ERZ1643249 | MGnify/ENA primary metagenome ERZ1643249 (study PRJEB29033, sample SAMEA4952264) | chicken gut metagenome | biome: Broiler Chicken; feature: Gastrointestinal Tract; material: Caecum | place: Ireland | collected 2018 | study: Broiler... | reverse complement strand
TACTAATTTTTCTGTTTCTTTTGCACATTTTATTATTGCCTCTTTATCTACAGGTTTTATACTATATAAGTCTACCACTCTTATATTTATTCCTCTTTCTTTTAAATCTTTTTGTGCATTTAAAGCTATTGATACAGTTGGTCCATATGCAAACACAGTTCCATCAGTACCATCTCCAAATATATGTGAACCACCAATTTTAAATTCAAATGTCTCATCATATATGTCTTCTACATCACTTCTTCCAAGTCTTATGTACTTTGGTCCTTCTTCATTCATACAAACTTTTAGTATCTTTTTTGTACTTATATCATCTGCAGGAGATAAAACCTTCATATCTGGTACTACATTCATTAACGCAACATCTTCTACACATTGATGAGTAGGTCCATCTTCACCTACCATAACTCCTGCATGAGTTGCACATAAATTTACATTAACATGTGAATAAGCTGCAGTATTTCTTACTTGATCATACGCTCTTCCAGCCATAAACATGGCAAAAGTAGATGCAAATACAATTTTACCAGATAAAGCAAGACCACATGCAGTGCCTACTAAATCTTGTTCTGCAATTCCAACATCAATATGTCTTTTAGGATATTTTTCCATAAACATATTAGTTTTAGTAGCACTAGCTAAATCTGCATCTAACACTACTACATTTTTATTTTCTCCAATACTTTCTAAGAATTCACCATAAGCTTTTCTTGTTGATTTCATTAAATCACCTCGTCTATTATATTATCAAAATTAAAAAGTTCTAATGTTAATACATCATTTTTTAACATATCACTATACATCTTAATTTCATTGACTTTATTTATATTTTTCTTCTTTTCATTTATTCTATCTAGCATAACTACATTTTCACTATTTATTTTATTGTAAAACTCCCTATTAAAGAAAAGTGGAATTTTCACCTTATTATCTATTACTAAAAGAGAATTATTAACTAAATCACCTAGCTCATATTCATTAGACAACCTATATATAAAATTATCTATTTCATCTGACGTATATCCGCAATTTTTTATTATATTTACTATTTCAAGTATACTTTTATTTTCAGGTATATATTTTTTATTTAATGTTTCTACTTTTTTTAAATTATAATTTTCAAGTAACACTTTTTTATTTTTAGCTCTGCCTGTTATTTTATCAAAGATATTTATATTCTTAGATAATTCTTTTATTTTAGAATCTAAATATTTTGTTTCTTCATCTCTTATCAATTGATTAGCTCTTTGTGCTATTTTATTTATGTATTCTCTTACTTTTAAATCTCTATTTTCACAAACAAGTTCATTTATATTTTTTAGTTTTATATCATCTAAATATAAAATATTATTTAATAACTTATATTCATCATTAATATCTTTTTCACTATTATCTTTTAACTGTAAAAGTATTTGATCAGCTTTAGTTATATATTTATTTAACTCATCCATTACATCATTATTTAATTCTTTTTCTACATCAATGCTTATTCCTATATCTTTTGCAAAATTATATTTATTTTTAAGATCATCATTATTTTTCTCAATTACTTCATTAATCTTTTTTACTCTTGTCTTTAAATTTTCCAACCTAAAGCTAATGTCATTTTTTGAAATATTTTCCATCTCTATCTCCTATTTTGAAAGTTCTTCTATAGCTTTTTTATATTCTTCTTCACTTGGAGCTTTACCATGCCATGAAGCATTATTTTCCATGAAAGATACTCCTTTTCCTTTTACAGTATTAGCAATAATAATGTTAGGTTTACTAGATAACTTTGCATTGTCTATAGATGATAATATTTCTTCAAAACTATGTCCATTAATTGTTTGCACATTCCATCCAAAAGCAGAGAATTTTTCATCTAACTTATCCACACCTTTAACATCTAAAATATTCCCGTCAATTTGTAGTTTATTATAATCTAAAAAAGCTATTATATTATTTAATTTATATTTATTAGCTGTCATACATGCTTCCCATATTTGTCCTTCTTCTATTTCACCATCACCTAATAGACAATAGACATATCCTTGACTTTTATCTAACTTTTTTGCAAGCGCCATTCCATTAGCAATAGATAATCCCTGACCTAAAGAACCACTTGAAACATCTACACCATTTATTTTATTTGTAGGATGTCCTTCTAAATAACTATCTATTTTTCTTAAAGTCTTTAAATCCTCATGTGGTATAAATCCTACACTAGACAAAACGGCATAGTATGCTGGAGCTGCATGCCCCTTAGATAATATAAATTTATCTATCCTTTGGCCTTTTTCATCTAAATTCAAATTCATTTTATTATAATATAGTGCAACTAAAATGTCTGTACAAGAAAGTGAGCCACCTGGATGACCAGATTTAGCGTTATATACCATTTCAATGATATCTTTTCTAATATTTTTAGAAATCTCTTCTAAATTACTAATATCCATATAACAACCTCCATTATATTTCTTTTCTTAAAATATCTAAATATCCTCTATAAGATGTATCATATTGTTTTAAATTAATATTTTTTATTTTTTTTATTAATTTATCTAGCGAATCAATTCCATCTTTATAATATAATATATATCCTTCTTTTTCTAATTCTTCACATATTTCTATTTGATGATCATTTATATGCTCACCATATTTTTCAAGTCTTGGTATAGCTATTACTTTTTTATTCTTTTTTAAAGCAGAAAAGATAGTTCCAACTCCACCATGAGTTATAACAAGATCTGCCTCATCTATATATTTATCCATTTCATCCAAAGGAATGAAATCAAAAGTATGTATTCTTTTACTCTCAAATTTAGTATACCCAATTTGTGCAATTATTTCTTCTTTTTTTAATTCTTTACTCTTTTTTATTAATTCAAAAAATCTATTAAATTGTTGTTTTTGTGTACCTACTGTTACTAAAACCATTAAATCAACCTACCTATATACTCTGCTTTATCTAATTTTTTTGCAAGACCTTCCCATTGTACATAAAACTTATCTGCTATTTTATATACATTATTTCCTGTTCCAGAAAGTTCTTTAATCTTTGCCATTGTTTCTATATATATTACTTTTGCACCAAAAAATTTACCAACATAGCAAAAAAATCCACCTATTTGTGCACCTGTTGATACAATTGTATCTGGTCTAAATTTTAATACTATTTTTATTGTTAAAAAGAGATTATAAACTATTGTTAATATATATTTTAATTTATTTTTACAAGGACCATACTTTAGAAATTTCATATTATATTTATCTTTTAATTCATCTGTAACATCTGTTTTTTCTGTAACCAATAAATAATTATATTCATTAAAAAGTTTCTCTAACTTTAATATCTCTGTTAGATGTCCTCCTGAACTTGCTGCAAATATAACTTTTTTCATTCTATCCTCCTTTTACAATAAACTTAATATTATATTTATTTTCAAAATATATTTTATTTATTTTCTTTGGCCCAACACAAATTGATACATATTTTTGGGGAACATTTATTATTAATTTACTGTCATCTATCTGCCTATTTTTTATTTCTCTTTCTATCTTATCTCTTACCAAAGCAGACATTACATACTCTGCTAAATTATCACTTACTGGGCCACGTAAATCATTATTTTTAGCTGTTATTTCATCTGTTGATTGAAGTCCTAGTCTAATTATACTAATATCTGTTTTTTGACACTCATATATTACTGCTTTACATCTCATTACAGCCTCATTAATAGATAATGGCTTATATTCACTGTTTTCATACATTGAATATAACTCACTATCAGGTATTACATATACTGGATAAATTCTAAGTTGTTGAGGTTGCAATTTAAGACATTCTTTAATTGTATAAACCTCACTTTCTCTTGTACTTCCAGGTAGTCCTATCATAATCTGATGTCCTAATACTATACCATATTCATGTATAAGTTTAGATGCGTTTACTACATCTAAAGCTGTGTGTCCTCTTTTAGATAAAGTTAAAATTTCATTATCCATAGACTGAACGCCAAGTTCTATAGTTTTTACATTATATTTTTTCATAGTATCCAGTATGTTTCTATTTATATAATCTGGTCTAGTAGAAATTCTAATTGCACCTACTAGTCCTTTTTTTACATAACTATTTGCTACTTGTAAATATTCTATTTGTTTATCTATAGGTATACCCGTAAAACTTCCACCAAAAAAAGCCACTTCTATTTTCTTTTTAGAATTCGAATAATATTTTAGATATTCTTCTATCTTATCTTCTACATCTTGAGCTGTAACATCTGTAAGCTGTCCACTAATCTTCTTTTGATTGCAAAACACACAATTGTTTGGGCATCCTTTATGTGGTATAAAAATTGGTATAGTATATTGTTCTTTTTTATTTGAAAAATTTTTTAGCTCATGTTTTAGATCTAAATTAATCTCCAAAATGCTCTCCTCCATTAATTAATGCTTGATGAGCTGCTTCTTGCTCTGCAATTTTTTTACTTTTTCCTTGTCCTTCTCCTATTTTTTTATCATTAAAATATAAATCCATAGTAAATAACTTATCATGTTCAGGTCCTTCTTCTTTTTGTAATACATATTCAATTTTAACATTACCATGCTTTTGTAAAAGCTCTTGTAATTTTGTTTTATAATCTGTATTTAAACTTCCACCAGATAATACTGTTTTTATTTCTTTATCTAAAAGCTCTAAACAAATATCTCTTGCTATATCATAACCACCATCTAAATAAATAGCTCCAAGTATCGCTTCAAACGCATCTGCAATAATTGCATCTTTTAACATACCATTAGAATTTCTTTCACATTTTCCAAGATATATATATTCTTGTCCACCAATTCTTTTTAATGCTGTACTTAATGATGCCTCACATACTATTGCAGCTCTTTTTTTAGTCATTTCTCCCTCAGATAATTCTGGTCTATGTGCAAATAACAAATCTGATATTATATGTTCAAGTATTGCATCACCTAAAAATTCTATTCTTTCATTATATTTATCATAATCAGGATTTATATGCTCATATGCATATGATTTATGTGTAAGTGCCATTTTTAATAATGATTTATCATTAAATATATATTTTAATTTAGCTTCTAAATTTAATAATCTATTGTCTTCTCTCATAAACTATCTCCTTAAATATACATTACACATAGTATTATATCACATTTTGAGAAAAAAAAAAGCACCTCAACATTTAATACAGCTATTTATAGCTAATTAAATATTCAGGTGATTTATAAAATTATTGATGACTTTCAATATATCCAACTACATCTCCTACAGATGTTATTTTTTCTGCTTCTTCTTCTGGAATCTCCATGTCAAATTCTTCTTCTAAAGCCATTATTAATTCAACAATATCAAGTGAATCAGCTCCTAAGTCGTCGATAAAAGTTGTTTCAGTTGTAATTGAGTCTGTGTCTTCAATTCCTAGTTGTTCACTAATTACTTCTTTTACTTTTTCTAAAACTGTATCCATTTTATACACCTCCTTAAGTATTTCTTTTACACTTTATATGACTATATAAATAAAAATATTCTAAACATAACACTATTATCTAATATTTATTAAATAATGTCAAGGAATTTTTAAAAAAATAGCAAAAAAAAAGATAGGATTTCTCCTATCTTTTAATATTTCTACTCTTTAATGTCAGATACTGAACCAGCACCAACTGTTTTACCACCTTCACGAATAGCGAATTTTAATCCTTTTTCAATAGCTATTGGAGTGATAAGTTTAATTTGCATAGTTACATTATCTCCAGGCATTACCATTTCAGTTCCAGCAGGTAGTTCAATAACTCCTGTAACATCTGTTGTTCTGAAATAGAATTGTGGTCTATATCCGTTAAAGAATGGAGTATGTCTTCCACCTTCTTCTTTAGTTAGGATATATACTTCTGCTGAGAATTCAGTATGTGGATGAATTGAACCAGGTTTAGATATAACTTGACCTCTTTCAATTTCATTTCTTTGAATTCCTCTTAAAAGTACACCAGCATTATCTCCAGCTTCTGCTGAATCTAATGATTTTCTGAACATTTCGATACCTGTTACTACAGTTTTCTTCTTTTCATCAGATAGACCAACGATTTCAACTTCTTCACCAATTTTTAATGTTCCTCTTTCAATTCTTCCTGTTGCAACTGTACCTCTACCTGTAATAGTAAATACATCTTCAACTGGCATTAAGAAAGGTTTATCTACATCTCTTTCTGGATTTGGAATGTATGCATCAATTGTGTCTAATAATTCTTTAATACATGCATATTCTGGTGCATTAGGATCTGTTGAAGTAGATTCTAATACTTTTAATGCTGATCCTTTAATTATTGGAGTAGTATCTCCTGGGAAATCATATTTAGATAATAGATCTCTTATATCCATTTCTACTAATTCTAATAATTCTGGATCATCAACCATGTCACATTTGTTCATAAATACAACTATGTAAGGAACACCAACTTGTCTTGCAAGTAAGATATGTTCTCTAGTTTGTGGCATAGGACCATCAGCTGCAGAAACAACTAGAATTGCTCCATCCATTTGTGCAGCACCAGTGATCATGTTTTTAACATAGTCAGCGTGTCCTGGGCAGTCAACGTGTGCATAGTGTCTGTGTTCTGTTTCATATTCAACGTGAGCTGTAGAGATAGTGATACCTCTTTGTCTTTCTTCTGGAGCTCCGTCAATTTGGTCATAAGCTTTAAATTCAGCTTCTCCTAATAAGCTACAATATTTTGTAATTGCAGCAGTTAAAGTAGTTTTACCATGGTCAACATGTCCGATTGTACCAATGTTAACGTGTGGTTTAGTTCTTTCAAACTTAGCTTTTGCCATTTTTTTATTCCTCCTTAAATTTTTCAACTAACGTGCACAAAACGAGTGCATCAATTACTGTTATTGTACTACACTTTTATTATTTTTGCAATAGAAAAAAGTGTAATTAACGCTTTTTTGACAATTTGTAATACTACTCAGCTTTATTTCTTTGAGATACAATTGCCTCTAAAACTGATTTTGGAACTTCTTCATAATGAGATGGTTCCATAGAGTATACACCTCTACCTTGTGTTTTTGATCTTAAATCAGTTGCATAACCAAACATTTCAGAAAGTGGTATGAATGAATGTATAGTTGTTACACCTTGTTCTGTATCCATTCCTTCCATTCTTCCACGTCTTGAGTTAACATCTCCTATAACATCTCCCATATATTCTTCAGGAACTATTATATCTACTTTCATTATAGGTTCAAGTAGTACTGCTCCACCTTGACGGCAAGCTTCTTTAAATGCCATAGATCCAGCAATATGGAATGCAGCTTCTGAAGAGTCAACTTCATGATATGATCCATCAACTAATGCAACTTTAACATCAACAACAGGATATCCTGCAAGTATACCAGCTTTCATTGCATCTTGAACACCTTCATCAACTGGTTTTACATATTCTTTTGGTACAACACCACCAACAATTCTTGATTCGAAAGAATATCCTTTTCCAGCTTCATTTGGTTCAACTTCTAGCCATACATGTCCGTATTGACCTTTACCACCAGATTGTCTTATAAATTTACCTTCAACCTTAACAGATTTTCTAATAGTTTCTTTATATGCAACTTGTGGTTTACCAACATTAGCATCTACATGGAATTCTCTTTTCATTCTATCAACAATTATATCTAAGTGTAATTCACCCATACCAGCAATAATTGTTTGTCCAGTTTCTTGGTTTGTATATGTTTTAAATGAAGGATCTTCTTCTGCTAATTTTTGTAAAGCAATAGCCATTTTTTCTTGATCTGCTTTAGTTTTTGGCTCAATAGATACATCAATAACTGGCTCTGGGAATTCTATAGATTCTAGAATTATTGGGTGTTGCTCATCTGTTAATGAGTCACCAGTTGAAACATCTTTTAAACCAACTGCGCATGCAATATCTCCAGCATATACTTTATCTATATCTTGTCTTGAGTTAGCATGCATTTGAATAAGTCTTCCTATTCTTTCTTTTTTACCTTTGTTAGCATTTAATACATATGATCCTTTTTCTAAAGTTCCTGAATAAACTCTAAAGAATGTTAATTTTCCAACATATGGATCTGTCATTATTTTAAATGCTAATGCTGCAAAAGGTTCATCATCTGATGATTTTCTTTCAGCTTCTGTTCCATCTTCTAATACTCCTCTTATATGTGGAATATCTGTAGGAGCAGGCATATAATCTACAATATCATCTAATAACTCTTGAACACCTTTATTTTTATATGAGCTTCCGCATGTAACTGGAACTAAAGTGTTTGCAATTGTAGATTTTCTAATTGCAGCTTTTATTTCTTCAACAGTGAATTCTTCACCATTTAGATATTTTTCCATTAAATTATCATCTATATCAGCTAAATGCTCAATTAATTCAGTTCTATATTTTTCAGCATCAGCTTTCATATCTTCTGGTATAGCTTCTGTTCTAACATCTTGACCTAGCTCATCATAATGTACATATGCTTGCATTTTTACTAAGTCTACTATTCCTTTAAAATCATCTTCTTTACCAATAGGTAAAGCTATAGGAATTGCGTTAGCTTTTAATCTATCTCTTAATTGATGTACGCAAAGCATAAAGTCTGCTCCTGTAACATCCATCTTATTTACATATACCATTCTTGGTACACTATATTTATCTGCTTGTCTCCAAACAGTTTCTGTTTGTGGTTGAACACCACCCTTTGCAGCTAAAACTGTAACTGCACCATCTAATACTCTAAGAGATCTTTGAACTTCTATTGTAAAGTCAACGTGTCCTGGAGTATCTATAATGTTTATTCTATTATTTCTCCAAAAACATGTAGTAGCAGCAGATGTGATTGTTATACCTCTTTCTTGTTCTTGAGCCATCCAGTCCATTGTAGCTGCACCATCATGTACTTCACCTATTTTATGTGTTTTACCAGTATAAAATAGTATTCTTTCTGTTGTTGTTGTTTTACCAGCATCAATGTGAGCCATGATACCGATATTTCTTGTCCTCTCAAGAGGATACTCTCTTCCAGACATGAAATTTTATCCCCCCTTCTATTAATTATAATACTACCATCTGTAGTGTGCAAATGCTTTATTTGCTTCAGCCATTTTGTGAGTGTCTTCTTTCTTTTTGAAAGCAGCACCTTGACTGTTTATAGCGTCCATAATTTCTCCTGCTAGTTTTTCTTCCATGCTATGTTCATTTCTTTTTCTAGCATATTCAACTAACCATCTTATTGCAAGAGTTTGCTTTCTATCAGCTCTTATTTCCATTGGTACTTGGTATGTAGCTCCACCAACACGTCTAGCTTTAACCTCTAAAGCTGGTGTTACATTATCTAAAGCTTGTTGAAATGCATCTAAAGCTTCTCTTCCTGTTTTTGAAGCAACTATATCAAAAGCACCATATACTATCTTTTGAGCTGTAACTTTTTTACCATCCCACATAACTTTATTGATTAGTTTTGAAACTACTTTAGAGTTATATTTTGGATCTGGCATTACTTCTCTTTTAGCAATATGTCCTTTTCTTGCCACTGTTCTTCCCTCCTTATAAAAATTTTGAATTTCATAAAAATTCATAGGTACTCAAAAATATTTAATTCTTGTAAGTGCTAGGTTTAATATTTTAAACTTAAGCGCCTAACTTAATTATTATTTTTTCTTTGCTTTTTTTGCACCATATTTTGATTTTGCTTGTACACGATTTGCAACACCTGCAGTATCAAGTACACCTCTAACAATGTGATAACGTACACCTGGTAAGTCTTTTACTCTTCCACCTCTGATTAAAACAACACTGTGCTCTTGAAGGTTATGTCCGATTCCAGGAATATATGCTGTTACTTCCATTGTATTTGTTAGTCTTACTCTGGCTACTTTACGCAATGCAGAGTTTGGTTTTTTTGGAGTTTGAGTTTTAACAACTGTACAAACACCTCTTTTTTGTGGAGATGATTGATTTGTAGCAGCTTTTTTTCTTGAGTTATAACCTCTCTGTAAAGCTGGTGATTTAGATTTTGTTGTCTTGTTCTCTCTTCCTTTTCTAACTAATTGGTTAAATGTAGGCACTTAAATTCACCCCTCTTTCTTCTTTTACTATCTATGTACATCAGTACGTTTAATATTATACTAAAATTGAAAATAAAAGTCAATGTTTTATAAAAATGTTACATAATTTTTTTGCATAAAAAAGCCTAAGTTTTTCAACTTAGACTTATATTTCAACTATACATTTTCTATTACATTTGGAATACTTAAGCAAATTCCAACACTATTACCTTGATAACTAAATTTATATTCATATTCATCTGTTATAACATTAGATATCTCAGCTATATCAGAAAATTTAAATCTTTCCACATCAATATATTTTGGTATACCTGCATAATTTGGATCATATACTTCTATTTTATATTTATTCATATTTTTAGAATCTGCAAGTAACTTTACAGCGAGCACTGTATAGTCATCATTTATTCTTATCATAACTGGTGTACCTGCCTCTAAATTATCCTTTAACTGTGAAAAAGCTGTGTCGTTATTATCATAAAAATAGAATTTTTCATCTCTATATTTTGTTATATCAAGTCTTGCAAGTGTGCTTAATAATTGTATATCAGTATCTTCAAGTGGTGATTCTTGTTGCTCATCTTCTGGTAATAGGTAATTTGTCATATCAAATCTTATAGATTCATAACTACTAAACCCTGCATTATCTCCTTCATATGGAACTTGATATGTAGTAAAGCCTAAAGATTGAAGTGTTTGTTTTTGAGTAGCATTTATAGCTAATAATCCTCTACTTACTGATGAACTCCAAAAATCTGCTGGTAAATTAGCAAGTATTGTAAGTGATTCTGGCGTATATGTTCTTAGCGTAATATTTTCTTCTTTACTTATATTAGTTGGTTCAGCAGCAGGTGCTTGTATAACTGTACCATCAGTAGTAGTTACACTTTTTGCATCTAATGTATCAGGCAAATCGTCTTCAAAAAACATTTTAGCATATAATACCATACCATATCCATATCCATAATCTACTTGTGTATTTGAAAAATTAGAAAATGAGAAACCATCTCTTCCAACTAAAAATCCAGAATCTGCTAAAACTACAGAATCATCTGCACCGTCATTATTTGAATCATATAAATTATAGTTTAAATCTACTGCAATCTCATCAAAAATAACATCTAAATCATCTGCTGTTGCAGCAAAGTAATATTTTCCGCTAGTTTCCTTAGCAATAGTTTGTAAGTTTTCTTCATCTATTACACTACCTAAACCAACTGTATATACTTTTACACCTTTAGTCTTAGCAACTTGAATTTGCTCTTCTAACAGTTTATCGTTATACCCTTCAACATTAGATGTATCTGAACCATCAGATAGTAAAATTATATATCTTCTATTCATCTGAGCATTTTCTGAAAATTGTGTAAGTCCCCCTTCAAGAGCTGCTCCTATATATGTTCCTGTAAAGCTTTCAGATTCTGTTTTTATACTATTTACTCTATTTTTAACAGCCACTTTGTCTGATGATAACTTCATTAATTCATCATATTCAAAAGTAAATTTTCCTGCTCCAAATCTATAATTACCTTGTAGCTTATCTATTAAATCATTAACAGCATCTACTCTTTTAAAATCGACATCATTTTCTTCACTGTTTGCAACTTCTGTTGCAGGATACATAGAACCAGAGTTATCTATTAAAAATACAAGTTCTGTTGCTAAATTAGATGTTAATTTAGAAGAATCAGCAATAAAATATTTACCTAAAGTATCAACACCAAATGTTACTGTGCCCTCTGATTCATTTACAGTAGTTCTTATTTTTTCAAAAGTATTCTCATCTTCATTTAATTCATAAACAGCTAAATTATTTGGTGTAATTCCTTTACTTGTCACTACTTCCTTATCATATGTAATTGTAATTTGTGCACTCTCAAGTGCTACCTCTGTATAAAAAGAATATACCCCATCTATAACTGATGTTACATTATCTAATGTTTCAGTTGAATATTTATCTACAGATGTTTGAGTGAAATTTCCCTTACCTGTCATATTCATGGTAACATTATCTGATTTAAATACATATTCAAGTCTTCGTTCACCGTCTTTTACACCATCACCTTTACTGTCTTCTTTTAAAGGATCTAAGTCTAAAATTATTTCATCTCCATCAAACAATCCGTCATTATCTGTATCTACACTTGTTTGACTTGTTCTACTATTAGAACCCTCGTATAAATCAGTTAAACCATCACCATCTGTATCTTGAACTAATATTTGATAATCACTAGACTTATATAAATTAGACAATTCGTTTCCAAGAACTGTTACATATTTAGTTCCTGTAGCTTCACTATTTTTTGCTGTAATAGAATATGTTCCTTCATCTGTAGGAAGTTCCCATTTTACAGTTCCATCCTCATTATAATCTAGGCTACCAGCACTTACTTCCCATTCAAAATTACTTTGAATAACTTCATTATTTTTCTGTGCAATTGCCCTCAATTCTAATGTTCTTGTTTTAGTTCCTATTATATTTCCTAGTTCTTGATCTACATTTGCAATTGTTATTTTAACTGGTTGAAATAATATAAAAAATATAATAAGTCCTATCAACAATACTATTGCAACAATACTAATAATTATTAATGACTTTCTATGATCATCTATAAAATCTAAAGTATCATCTCTAAAATCCAATAACGTTTCTTTAAAATTATCCATATATCATTTCTCCTTAGTATTATTATACATAATTATTATATATTATATAAAAAATTTATTCAACTAATTCTTTGGTATTATTATTGCATTTTCTATATTATAATAATACATTTTAGATCCATCTAAAAAATTGCTTTCTATTCTTCTTAATGAAACAAGTATAGAAGAAATATTTTCACTCACATTTCCTTCAAGATAAAATTCAATATAATTTTTGTCTTTAAAATCTTGATATATTTCATTTAATTTTCCGCTCATATCATCTGTTGAATAGACAACATAATCATTGTATATATAATAGTTATAATCTAATGAATCAGCTTTTGGTAAAAGTTCTGGATTGTCAAAAGTTGCAATTTTCTTCATACGTTCATCAGATAAATTAAAGTATGCATGTGTAATTATTCCTGTTTCTTCAACAATAGATCTAGAAGAAGTTAAATCAACATGATACCAATTATCTTCAATATTTACTAAATTCCAAGCGTGTGGATTGTCATCTAATACACCAAGCACAATAATACTATCTATTCCTAGTTGATCATATAAAATTTGTAAAGTCTTAGTAAATCCATCACAAACACCAATATTTTCTAAAAATGGACCCTCTGCAGTATGATATGCACGTGGCAAGTCCTCTAAATTAGAATATGTTACGTTTTGAGCTAATTTATCATGAATATACAATTCTTTTTCATAATCAGACAAATTTTCAGTACCAGTAATGTATTCTTGAATTTTTTGTTTTATTATTTCTATTTTAGAATTTACGTCTTCTAATGTAGATTCAGTATAGTTAAGTTTTATATATCCTATATCTCCATTAAATCCAGATAATGTATAAGTTGAATATTGAGATTCAATATAAAAAACTTCTGGATGATCATTTATAAAAGCAGCTATAGCAACAGATACTTCTTGAGCAAAATTCTCTTTATTATCTGCCACATAATCTCTTATAGGAAATTCAGACTGGAAATTTTTAACAGCATTAGCTATTGATTCATATATTTTCTTTTGTCCATCATTAAGCTTGTTATAATAATAACTGTTCATATTAATAGTGAGTTCATTTATTTCAAAAGATTCGCTATATTGTTCATATTCAGATTGGGATTCTTCAATCTTTAATTTAATTACATTTCCTGTTTTACTTGGTATATCAGTAAAAAAAGATATATATAACACTATTATTACAGCAACTGCTGTTACAAAAAAATTACAAAATGCTCTAATTGTCTTTTTCATACGTTTTCCTCTCTATTTTATATTATTTTATTATAAATATATTATTTTTTCAATAAAATATCAAAAAAATAGATACATATCAAAATGTATCTATTCTAGTAATTTTTATTTTTTTACTCCACTATATTATTTGTAGCTGGTGCAACTATATCATTACTCATATCACTTATTATAGTCTTTTTCAACAATTCATCATCCATATTAGAAGTATTTTTTTGATTTAATTCTTCCTCTGTAACAATTTCAATATCATTAGAATTTACAATTCCTGTTCCTGCAGGTATTAAACGTCCAATTATAACATTTTCTTTTAATCCTTGTAATTTATCCACTTTTCCTTTTATAGCAGCATCAGTTAATACTCTTGCAGTTTCTTGGAATGATGCAGCAGATAAGAAAGAGTCAGTAAGTAAAGCAACTTTAGTAATACCAAGTAGAACTTTTCTTCCTTTAGCAGGCTTTTTACCAGCTGCTATTGCCTCTTTATTAGCTCTATTAAATTCAACCATATCGATTGTTGAATCAGCTATTAAATCAGTATCTCCTTCTTCTTCTACATATACTTTTCTTAACATTTGACGAGCAACAATTTCAATATGTTTATCATCTATGTTAACACCTTGTGTTCTATATACTTTTTGAACTTCTTCTATTAAGTAATTTTGAACAGCAACTTCACCTTTAATACGAATAATGTCATGTGGATCTAGTGATCCTTCTGTCAATCTATCTCCAGCTTCAATCTTTTGTCCATCTACAACTGCAAGTCTTGCACCATATGGAATTAAATATTTTTCAGCTGTTTTTTCATCACCTACAACAGTTACTTCTTTATTATTTCCATGTGTTCCTATTGATACAGTTCCATCAATTTCAGAAACTATAGCAACACCCTTAGGTTTTCTAGCTTCAAACAATTCTTCAACTCTAGGAAGACCTTGAGTTATATCTCCTCCAGCAACACCACCAGAGTGGAATGTTCTCATTGTTAACTGAGTACCTGGTTCACCTATAGACTGTGCAGCTATAATTCCTATAGCTTCACCAACAGATATAGGATCACCTGTTGCCAAGTTTTTACCATAACATTTAGCACAAACTCCTCTTTCAGACTCACATGTAAGTGCAGATCTAATTTTTACTTTTTCTATTCCTGTATCTACTATTATTTTTGCAATTTTATCTGTAACATATGTACCATTTGGCACTATTGTATCTCCATTTTCATCTAAAATATCTTGCGCTAAATATCTTCCTTCAATTCTTTCTTCAAGTTTTTCTATTGCTTCTCCTGACTCTTTAATTGTTTCAACAATCATACCATTATGAGTTCCACAATCATCTTCCATTACGATAACATCTTGGTTGACGTCAACAAGTCTTCTTGTTAAATATCCAGAGTCAGCAGTTCTTAATGCTGTATCAGCTAGACCCTTTCTAGCACCATGTGATGATATAAAGAATTCCAAAACATCAAGTCCATCTTTAAAACAAGATTTAATTGGTATTTCAACTGTTTTACCTTCTGTATCAGCCATAAGTCCACGCATACCAGATAACTGTCTAATCTGAGTTGGGTTACCTCTGGCACCAGTATATGCCATCATCTGAATAGGATTTAATTTATTTGGATTACTCATAACTGCAGCTTGAATATCATCAGTAGCTTTTGACCATACTTTGATAGTTTCGTTATATCTTTCTTCATCAGTTATAAGACCACGTTTATAGTTTTTACGAATCGCTTCAACTTTTGCATCTGCATCAGATAATATTTGTTCTTTAGATTCAGGAATTTCAATATCTGCAACTGAAACTGTAACAGCGGCTTTTGTTGAGTATTTATATCCGTTTGCTTTAATATCATCAAGTACTACTGATGTAGCTGTGATACCATGTTTAGATATACATTTATCTATAATAACTCCAAGTTCTTTCTTTCTTACTGGAAAATCTATTTCTAGTTTTAATTTGTTTTCTGGTAAAGTTCTATCAACAAACCCTAAATCTTGAGGTATAAAACTATTAAATATTAATCTACCTGGTGTTGCATCAATTATACCAGTTAATTCTTCACCATCAACATTTCTTGTTACTCTAACTTTTATCGCAGAATGAATTTCAAGTACTCCTTGATCATAAGCCATAAGTACTTCATCCTCACTAGAAAATACTTTTCCTTCTCCACGTTCACCTTCAACATCTACTGTCAAATAATAACTTCCTAAAATCATATCCTGTGATGGTACAGCAACAGGTTTACCATCTTGTAATTTTAACAAGTTGTTAGAAGCAAGCATTAATAATTTAGCTTCTGCAACTGCTTCTGGTGATAATGGAACGTGAACAGCCATCTGGTCACCATCAAAGTCTGCGTTAAATGCTGTACAAACTAATGGATGTAATTTTATTGCTCTTCCTTCTACAAGTACAGGTTCAAAAGCTTGTATACCAAGTCTATGAAGAGTAGGAGCACGGTTTAACATAACAGGTCTATCTTTTATAACATCTTCTAATACATCCCATACTTCAACGTTCATTCTTTCAACTTGAGTTTTTGCATTTTTAATATTTGTAGCAATTCCTCTTGCAACCAATTCTTTCATTACAAAAGGTTTAAATAGCTCTAAAGCCATTTCTCTAGGTAATCCACATTGATATATTTTAAGTTCTGGTCCAACAACAATAACTGAACGTCCAGAATAGTCAACTCTTTTACCTAGTAAGTTTTGTCTAAATCTACCTTGTTTTCCTTTTAACAAATCAGATAGAGATTTTAATGCTCTTCCACCTGCACCTGTTAAAGGTCTACCACGTCTACCATTATCTATTAGAGCATCAACAGCTTCTTGTAACATTCTTTTTTCATTTCTTACAATTATATCTGGAGCTTCTAATTCTAATAGTCTTTTTAATCTGTTATTTCTATTTATAACTCTTCTATACAAATCATTTAAATCAGATGTAGCAAATCTGCCACCATCAAGTTGCACCATAGGTCTTAAATCTGGCGGAATAACTGGTAAAGCTTCAAGTATCATCCACTCTGGTCTATTTCCAGAAGTTATGAATGCTTCTACTGTATCTAATCTTTTAATTATTTTTTGTCTTTTTGCACCATTTGTTTTTTCAAGTTCTTTTCTTAATTCTTTTTCTAATTTTTTAAGATCAATCTTTGAAAGTAACTCTTTAATAGCTTCGGCTCCCATGCCTACTCTTATTGAGTCTGGTCCATACTTTTCAAGAGCTTCTCTATATTCTTTTTCACTTAATATATCACATGCTTTAAATCCAGTATCCTTTGAATCAAGAACAATATATGATGCATAATATAATACCTTTTCTAACGCCTTTGGTGATATATCAAGGATTGTACTCATTCTTCCTGGAATTCCTTTGAAAAACCAAATATGAGATACAGGGCAGGCAAGCTCAATGTGACCCATTCTTTCACGTCTTACCTTTTTCTTTGTAACTTCAACTCCGCATCTGTCACAAATTATTCCTTTATATCTTACTTTTTTGTATTTTCCACAGTAACATTCCCAGTCTTTTGTAGGTCCAAATATCTTTTCACAAAATAGTCCGTCTCTTTCTGGTTTAAGTGTTCTATAGTTGATAGTTTCTGGCTTTTTTACTTCTCCTTTTGACCATTCTCTAATTTTATCTGGAGAGGCAAGACCTATACTTATTCTATCAAAATTATCCATATCTTGCATTTTTTTATCCCCCTTACACCTAATTATTATTAATCTTCATCTGAATAACTATCTGATTCATCGTCAGAAGCTCCAGTATCTAATTCTTCATTTGTAAGTTCTCCGTTTTCTTCTACTGACATACCTCTAAAATCTTCTTCAGTTACAAGACTAGTTGTATCTTCTAAATTTGGAACTATTGAATCATTATCATCTTCCACAGATTCTTTCATTTCTACTTGTTCATCCTGTTTGTATAATTTAATATCTAAAGCTAAACTTTGTAGCTCTTTTGTTAATACTCTAAATGATTCTGGTATTCCTGGTTTTGGAATGCTTTCGCCTTTTACAATAGCTTCATAAGTTTTTAAACGTCCTACAATATCATCTGATTTTACAGTAAGAATCTCTTGTAATATGTAAGATGCACCATAAGCCTCAAGTGCCCAAACTTCCATTTCACCAAATCTCTGTCCACCAAATTGTGCTTTACCACCTAGAGGTTGTTGTGTAACTAAAGAGTATGGTCCAATTGAACGAGCATGTATTTTATCTTCAACCATATGATATAGTTTAAGCATATACATGTATCCAACTGTAACTTTTTTATCAAAAGGTTCACCAGTTCTACCATCACGAACAACAAATTTTCCATCTGGATCTAAGCCTTTAGATTCAAATAATTCTCTAATATCAGCTTCTTTAGCACCATCAAATACAGGTGTTGCTATTTTCCATCCATATAATTTAGCTATATATCCTAAATGTACTTCTAAAACCTGACCAACATTCATACGAGATGGAATACCTAGAGGATTTAATAATATTTGAAGTGGTGTACCGTCTGGTAAGAATGGCATATCTTCTCTTGGTAAAATACGAGAAATACATCCTTTATTACCATGACGTCCAGCCATCTTATCTCCAACAGATATTTTTCTTTTTTGAGCTATATATATTCTTACAACTTTATGAACTCCTGCTGCAAGTTCGTCACAATTATCTCTTGTAAATATTTTTACATCAACAACTGTACCAGCCTCACCATGTGGAACTCTTAAAGATGTATCTCTTACTTCTCTTGCTTTTTCTCCAAATATTGCTCTTAAAAGTTTTTCTTCAGCTGTAAGTTCTGTTTCACCTTTTGGAGTAACTTTACCTACAAGTATATCTCCTGGAACAACTTCTGCACCAATACGAATAATACCATTTTCATCTAAGTCTTTTAATGCTGCATTACCAACATTTGGTATATCTTTTGTAATTTCTTCAGGTCCAAGTTTTGTATCTCTTGCTTCGCAATCATAATCTTCAATATGAATAGAAGTTAAAACATCATCTTGTACTAAATCTTCAGAAATTAGTATAGCATCTTCATAGTTATAACCTTCCCATGTCATGAAACCAATAAGTAAGTTTTTACCTAAAGCCATTTCACCATTTTGTGTAGAAGGTCCATCTGCTATAACTTCTCCTTTTTTAACTTTTTCTCCTTTTCTTACAATAGGCTTTTGCATAATGCAAGTACCCGCATTTGATCTTTGATATTTTATTAAGTTATATTCATCTTTTCCAGTTTTTGTATCAACTACTATTTTATCTGCACTAACATATGAAACAACACCTTCATGTTTTGCAACAATAACTATACCAGAGTCAACTGCTGCTTTATACTCAATACCTGTTCCACATATAGGGCTATCTGTTTGAATTAAAGGTACTGCTTGACGTTGCATGTTTGCACCCATAAGTGCTCTATGCGCGTCATCACTTTCTAAGAAAGGAATCATTGCTGTAGCAACAGATACTAATTGTTTTGGTGAAACATCCATCAAGTCAACTTTTTCTCTTTCAATCTCCTCAATTAAATCTCTAAATCTTACTTTAACTCTTTTATTAACAAATCTTTTTTCACTATCTAAAGGTTCATTTGCTTGAGCTACTATATACTTGTCTTCTTCATCAGCTGTCATATATCTAATTTCATCAGTTACCATACCTGTCTCTTTATCTACTATTCTATATGGTGTCTCAATAAATCCATATCTATTTATTTTTGCAAATGTAGAAAGTGAAGATATAAGACCTATATTTGGTCCTTCTGGAGACTCTATAGGACATAATCTACCATAGTGAGTATGATGAACATCACGCACTTCAAATCCAGCTCTTTCTCTTGATAGACCACCTGGTCCTAATGCAGAAATTCTTCTTTTATGTGTAAGCTCTGCTAATGGATTAATTTGATCCATAAATTGTGACAATTGAGAGCTTCCAAAGAATTCTCTTAATGATCCTACAACTGGTTTTATATTTATTAATGTTTGAGGTGTTGCAACATCTAAGTCTTGTGTAGCCATTCTTTCACGAACAACTCTTTCAAGTCTTGCAAGACCAATTCTAAATTGATTTTGTAATAACTCGCCAACACATCTAACACGTCTGTTTCCTAAGTGATCAATATCATCTGTTGAACCAAGACCAAATCTTAAATTCATAAAATAGTTTATTGATGCCATTATATCATCTAATGTAGCACATTTTAAAACTAATTTTTCTCTATTTAACTTAATTTGTTTTCTTAGTTCTTTTTCATCAGCATCTCCAACTTTTTCTAATAATTCTTTTAATGCTGGTATATATACATCTTCTTTTATTACTTCTTTATCTATCTCTATACCTAAATATTTAGATATATCTACTGTGTTATTTCCAATTATTTTAATTTTTTTATCTTCTCTTGTAACGTATACAACGTTTACACCAGAATCTTTTATCTTTTGTGCAGTTTCTTCTGTAATTGTTTCTCCCGCAGAAACTAATATTTCTCCATCTTCGTTTATAACATTTTCTGCAGCAACTTCTCCAACAGTTCTTTCTGCAATACTTAATTTTTTATTATATTTATATCTACCTACTCTTGCCAAATCATATCTTCTTGGTTCAAATAAAAGTCCAAATAGTAATGATTTTGCAGCATCTACATGTAATGGCTCATTAGGTCTTATTTTTTTATATATTTCAAGTAAAGCTTCATCTTGTGTTTTTGCAAGGTCTTTATATAAGTTTTCATTAATTAAATCATCTTCAAATAAATCCATGATTTGTTGATCTGTTTCTATTCCTAATGCTCTAATTAATGTAGTAAGTGGAACTT
>ERZ1643249.1799-NODE-1799-length-20879-cov-5.362322_pt1 | contig 20879 bp, 17 predicted proteins | sample MGYA00579263_ERZ1643249 | MGnify/ENA primary metagenome ERZ1643249 (study PRJEB29033, sample SAMEA4952264) | chicken gut metagenome | biome: Broiler Chicken; feature: Gastrointestinal Tract; material: Caecum | place: Ireland | collected 2018 | study: Broiler... | reverse complement strand
GGAGCTGTAAACCGTGGTATCCACGGGACTGTATACCACTCCGAAATCAATCAATCCCCGATCCAAATAATCCTTCACAAAGGCTGCGTTTCCGCTGAGAATATGAAAATGAATATCGGGATATTTTTCCTGGATGCTTTTGGCGGCTCTTGCGAAAATGCGAATCATATCGGACTCACCGGTACCAATATAGACATCTCCGGCGATTACTTCGTCGGACAAAGAGATCTCTCTTTCTGTCATGCGGACCAATTCCAGAATCTCTTCCGCCCGTTTTCTCAGCAGCATCCCTTCCTCGGTTAACAGCACTTTTCGGGAGCCCTTTGTCCCGCGGATTAAAAGCTGTTTTCCCAGCTCTTCCTCCTAGGCTGAGAAAGATGCAGGGATTCTGCCGCAGAGGAAATATTCTGCTCTCTGGCCACCGCCAAAAAATACTGCAGCACTCGCAGTTCCATATCCATCGCCTCCTACTGAAAAGAATACCACAAATATAAATAGGTTTCAACTATGCAATAACATTGTTTATAAGAATTTGATATGCTTTTCTGTCGGGAATATAATAATAGCAGAAAACCCGGGGCAAAAGGAGGTTTTTAACATTACGGAGCAGGATTTGATTATGAACCTGCAAGCAGCTGGATTTGACGAAAGCTCAATACAGGAGTTTCTTATCTGCTGGAGTGCGGGAGAAAGGGAAAAACAGCTGCGGCTGTTATCTCAAAAAAGGGAAGGGCTGTTGGCTCAGGTTCACCGGGAGGAAAAGCAAATCCATTGCCTGGACTATCTGGTCTACCGGCTTGAGAAGGATAAAAGCTGAAAGTTAAGATATAAATGCGGAGGAGGAAAGCACATGATAAAACAAACTGCCGGCAGAACGGGGCTGGGAGATCTGGCTCCCAAGTTTGCGCAATTGAATGATGATGTCCTGTTTGGGGAGGTCTGGTCCAGGGAAGACAAGCTGTCCCTGCGGGACCGGTGTATGGTTACGGTGGTTGCCCTGATATCCAAGGGCATCACCGACAGCTCTTTGGAATACCACATCCGCAACGCCAAAAATCGCGGCGTGACCAAGACGGAAATGGTAGAGATGATTACCCACATTGCCTTTTATGTGGGTTGGCCCAATGCCTGGGCGGTATTTCCTATGGTGCGGGAGATTTATACCCAGGAAACACAGGACGCTTCCGACTCTCTGTTCGGCCTGGGCGAACCCAACACGGCGTATGCCCGGTATTTTATTGGAAACAGTTACCTGAAACCCCTGAATATCCACGGCGTTGGGGTATACAATGTAACCTTTGAACCGCAGTGCCGCAACAACTGGCATATCCACCATAAGGGCGGGCAGATTCTGCTGTGCACCGATGGCGAGGGCTGGTATCAGGAATGGCAGCAGCCTGCCAGAAAACTCCATCCCGGGGACGTAGTATACATTGCCCCGGAGGTAAAGCACTGGCACGGTGCGGCAAGGGACGAATGGTTTACCCATATCGCCATTGAAATTCCGGCAGAAGGTGGTTCCAACGAGTGGTTGGAACCTGTAACCGACCAGCAGTATTATGCACTTGATAAATGAAAGGAGAACAAACCATGAGCGAGTATATCTGCCCATTGCATGAGAATGTAGAAAGAACCCATGTCCGCTACCCCAACCGATACGGCCTGATGCTGGCCGGTGATTTGTATATGGCAAAGGACATGGACAAAACCAAGCCCCAGATGGCCCTGATTGTGGGTGCCCCCTATGGCGGTGTGAAAGAGCAGGGCCCCTGTGTCTATGCCAACGAGCTGGCACAGCGGGGGTTTGTGGTGCTGACCTTTGACCCCTGCTATATGGGAGAGAGCGCAGGGGAGCCCCGTCATGTCTCTTCCCCGGACCTGTTCACCGAGAATTTCAGCGCGGGCGTGGATTTTCTCGGCTTACAGAAATTTGTGGACCGTGAAAAAATCGCCGTTTTGGGCATTTGCGGCAGCGGCGGGTTTGCCTTATCCGCTGCGCAGGTCGACACCCGCATCAAAGCGGTTGTCACCGCAAGTATGTATGATATGACCGTTGCGGCAAGAATGGGGCAAACGCCCGAGCAGATTTTAGAGACCAAAAAGGCGCTTGCCGCAAAGCGCTGGGAGGACGCGGAAAACGGCTATATGCCGGAATACATTCCGTTTTTCCCGGAAACGCCGCTTAACGAAGTGCCGAAAGATATGGGCGAGCCGGACGCCGAATGGTTCCGCTTTTATGCGGTAAAACGCGGGCACCACGAACGCGCCAGAGGCGGGTTTACCACCACGAGCAACATTCCGTTTCTCAATTTTGATTTGCTTTCGCATTTGGACGAGATTTCGCCCCGCCCGATTTTGTTTATTGTCGGCGACCGCGCGCATTCCCGCTTTTTCAGCGAGGGCGCTTATGAAAAGGCGCGAGAACCAAAAGAAATGTATGTCGTGAAAGACGCGGAGCACATTGATTTGTATGACCGAACGGACAGAATTCCGTTTGATAAAATTGAAAGCTTTTTGAAAAACAATTTAAAGTAAAGGAGATAGAACCATGCTTGGAAATTTTATGTATTGCAACCCCACCCGGATTTACTTCGGCGAAAATGCGCTGGACGGTTTGAAAAAAGAACTGCCGAAATACGGTAAAAACGTGCTTTTGGTCTATGGCGGCGGGTCGATTAAAAAGAACGGGATTTATGACGACGTGGTCGCGATTTTAAAAGCCTGCGGCAAAGAAATCACCGAAGACCCGGGCGTTATGCCGAACCCGACGGTCGACAAGCTGTATGAGGGCTGCGCACGTGCAAAGACTTGCAAAGCGGACCTGATTTTGGCGGTCGGCGGCGGCTCGGTTTGTGACTACGCCAAGGCGGTTTCGGTTTCAACCTATTGCGACGAAGACCCGTGGGAAAAATATTACCTGCATATGGAAGACGTAGACAACGAGATTATCCCCGTCGGCTGTGTGCTCACTATGGTCGGCACCGGCTCGGAAATGAACGGCGGCTCGGTCATTACCAACCCGCACCAAAAGCTGAAAATCGGTCATGTGTTCGGCGACAACGTTTATCCGAAGTTCTCCATTCTCAACCCCACCTACACCTTGACTTTGCCGAAATATCAAATGGTTTCCGGCATCTTTGACATTATGTCGCACATTTTGGAGCAGTATTTCTCGGGCGAAGACGACAACACGTCGGACTATGTCATGGAAGGGCTTTTGCGCTCGCTGATTCACAGCTCGAAAATCGCCGTTGAAAACCCGAACGACTACGAAGCGCGCAGCAACATTATGTGGATTGCGACCTGGGCGCTGAACACCTTTGTCGCGAAAGGCAAGGCTACGGACTGGGAAGTCCACATGATCGGGCAGTCCATCGGCGCTTACACCAACGCGACCCACGGCATGACCCTTGCCGCAGTCTCGATTCCGTATTACAAGTTCATTCTCCCCTACGGCGTTGCGAAATTTAAACGCTTTGCGACCGAGGTTTGGGGCGTGGACCCGGCGGGCAAAACCGACCGCGAAGTTGCCGAAGAAGGACTTGCCGAAATGGAAGCGTATATGCGTTCGCTCGGTCTTGTGATGCACATTTCCGAATTTGGCGTAACTGAAGACATGTTTGAAGGCATTGCCGACGGCACATTCTTAAACGAAGGCGGCTACAAAGTGCTGACACACGACGACGTGATTTCGATTTTAAAAGCCAGTATGTAACCTTTTCTTACAAAAACAGCCCTGCTTTAAAAGCGGGACTGTTTTTTGTGTATACACCTCGGTTTTCGCCTTGAAATACGCTTAGCGGTACAAAAGCCAGAAATAAATGTAAGCCGGAACAATGGCGGAAAGGGTGAACGGAATGCCAATTCGTGTAAAGTCGCGCGTCTTTACTTCATAGCCCTCCTTGCGGAGAATGCCTATACCGGCGATGTTGGCGGAGGCGCCGATGGGCGTACAGTTGCCGCCGAGCGTTGCGCCGGACAAAAGCCCGAAATACAAAAGCGTCGGGTCGATATTCAGCGTTGCCGCAAGGCCGGTAACGACCGGCAGCATCGTGGCGACATAGGGAATGTTGTCGATGAACGCCGAGATGAGCACAGACGCCCAGACGATAACGGTGTAAAGTAAAAATACATTACCCCCGCCGACCTTTGCCAAAAGTCCGGCTGCGGCATCAATCACGCCCATGTGAGAGATACCGCCAATCATTAGGAACAGCCCGAACAGCAAACCAATCGTTTGAAAGTCAATCGCGAGGATAGGTTCTTTGATGACCGATAGCTTTTTGTGCTTGAACCCGTTATAGACAAGCCCGATTACAAACAACACAACACAAATCAGGCCGTTGGTGATTTCCCATTTGTTCGAGATAAACGACGCGGCGATGAGCAAAACGATTGTCCCGAGCAAAAGCACCGTCGGCACATAATCGGTCACAACCGTGCGGGGCATATTTTTTTCGACTTTCCCCTTTTCCTTGCGGAAAAGCCACGCAAGAATCAAAATCGAAGCCAGCGCGCCAAGCTCCACGGCGAAAAAAATACCAGGTTTTCCCTGATAAAAGAAGAAATCCAAAAAGCTCATGTCCGCGTAAGAGCCGAGCATAATCGCCGTTGTGTCGCCGACAAGCGTTGCCGCGCCCTGCAGGTTCGAGGACACCGCAATGCTGATAATAAACGGCACGGGGTTGGTTTTGAGCTTTTTGCAAATTTCAAGCGCTATAGGCGCCACCATTAAAACGGTCGCCACGTTGTCAACAAAGGCGGAAATGATTCCGGCAAAAAGCGAAAGCGCCACGGCAGCCCACTGCACATTCGGCACTTTTTTCATGACTAAGTCCGCAAGCAAGGCGGGCATTTTGCTGTCGATAAACAACTGGACCAGTCCCATTGTGCCGGCAATCATCAAAAGCACATTAAAGTCAATTGCGCCTAAGATTTCTCGATAGGGCAACATGCCCGTTGCGATGAAAATCGCGGCAGAGCCGAGCGCGATGTACGGCCGGTATTTTGAGAAAACAAGCATCAAAACATAGGTTACGGCAAACAGAATAATGGCATAAATCACGCGGAAAATCTCCTCTCCTTAATTTGGACGCGCGGTTTGGATAAATTGTATCATAAGAAGCAGAAATTCGCAACACTTTTGTTAAAATTGTTGAAAAATGGTTGTCTGATTCAATATACGTTTTTAATCTGCCGAAAATACCTGCCCTATTATGCAAAAAGGCAGACAAGCGAAAGCCTGTCTGCCCTTTTGTGTTCTTCTGAAGAACATATGGAGGAGGTAAATGATCAATCCTGATCGGAGTCTGTCTTTTTCTTAAGGAGCACAGCGCCGGCCGCAATCCCTGCTGTTGCGGCAAGCACAAAGAGGCTTACTGCCGCGCCGCCGCCGGTTTTCGGAACGCTCGGGTTGCCGGTCTGTGTTTTGCCGCTGTTGGCTGCGTTTGTATTGGTTTTTGCGGTTGTATTCTTCTTGCCGCCCGAGAAAAGTCCGCCAAAGACCTTAGAGAGGCCGTCGCCGATGCTCGGAAGGATGCCGCCGGCACGCGGTCGCACGCTGCCGATTCCCGGCAAATGAATGCCCGGCAGAGCGCCGCTGAAATCCGGAATCGGCGGTGCGGCAACGTTAATAAGCGCCAACAACGCGGTGTCGGGGGAGATTTTCGAAACCGTGGAAAGCGCGCCTTTGACAACGGTTTTCTGCATGGAGCTAAGCGTGGAAGCGTCCACCGCCGTTTGAATGGCTTGGCTGTTTTGCGCAGAGGTCAATTCGCCGTAAAGCCAACGGAACATAACAAGGAATGCGTCGGATTTATCCGGGTCGACGCCGAGGCTGTAAGCCTTACCGCGGATTTTACTGTTTTTCTGAACAGCATTGCCGCACCCACCGATTTCGTCCACAAATTTTAAGAAGTTGTCTTTATTGAGCGTGATTGAGATTGAAGTACCATTCAAATCCAAATTTTGCAGCTTCGGCGCAAGCATATCGAACAGGGCGCCGGCGCTTAAATCGGGCGGGGATACGCTTATCAAGCTGATTTTCCCCAACAGTGCCGCGATTTGTTTCGACAGCAAATCGGTTTTCAGCGCAAAACCGAGTTTCGGCAGCACCGTCACGAGGGTATCCAGCGGATTTTGCGCAAACTGGTCGATCAAATTGAAAATCGGCACCAAAATCGGGCGGACGCGCGCGTCCATCACCATATCGCTGTTTTTTTCTTTGACTTCATTGACATAGAGTGTGTATTCGTGCGAGGACATATAACCCTTTAAATCCAGCGTTTCAAAAATCGGAACCAGGTCTTCATAAGCGCCGTAGGTATAAGTCCCTTTTGACGGGTCGATTGTATTTTCAATTTTTAACGCCAAGGTGATAATCGAAAGCGGGCGGAACAGCGCGGCAACCGCGTCGAGGAAGCCCTCTTTGTCGCCGTCTTGGAAGCCCATATCCCCGTTGGAAAGCGTCAGTGCGTTCCAGTCGCTTCCCGCCGCTTTCAGCGCGGTCACAGCGCCTTTAAATTTCTCTTCGGTCAATTTGCTTGCAAGGCCGGAGGGCTTTGCAGAAATCCAACTGCTGACATTGGCAAGTGTCGGGTAGAGGAATTTGCAAATATCGGCAACGGTCGCGTTGGTATAGAGCTTGTTATTGATTTCGGAGGGCAATCCGTTTTTCACGCCGAGCATCGGCAAAACCGTGCCCGTGAGGAAGGTTTCCATGCGCGGGAGCGCCTTTGCCACCTGTGCGCGGGAAACGCCGGTCGGATAAGTCACAGTCGTCTTTTTGAAAATGCTCAAATCCGGTGTTTCAAACGACGGCAAATCCGGCCCGATGCAGGCGAGAATCGCTTTATATTTATTTTTGATTTCGGACGGAATAAAAATCCGAAGTCCGAGCGGCACATTGTCATAGGATTCTTTGGCCTTGATAATATCCGTGTTATCGTAAGGTTCTTCAATCCCTTTGATGACCGCTTCAAACGCGGAGAGCTTATCATATTGGCCGATGTCCGCGCACTGTTGATAGACCTCTTTGAGGTTTTTCGTAGACGTGCTCCAATAGGTTTCGTACTGCGTCGGCTCGCAATAGATTTGCAGCGTTGTATTTTTCAAAATGACCGCCTGCAAAAACGCGGACATATTGTCATAGGTTTTGGAAACCGCTTTCGCGGGGGCAAGCTGGGAGGAATCTTTGCTGAACGCCTGCAAGGCGGCAACGGCAGCGCTCATGAAATCGGCAAGTCCCGCAAACTCCGGTGCAGCGGCTTCGACTTTTTTCACGCCCTGAATATTGCAAGCACCATTGTGAATGACTTTTCGGCAATCGTATTCCGCTTTTGCTTTAGAGCCCGCCATATACTTGCTCCAAGCTTCCACGTAACCCGGGTCAGACTCGCCTTTCGGGTAATCTTTTGCGCTGGGTCGCTCAAGCACGGTCGGCGCAGTTTCGGTAAACGGATTTTCCGAAAGATATTGTTTGCCGTATGCTTTCGCCAGCGTCATAAAACTCTTCGCGAGCGAAGAAGAATCGAGCTTATTATAAAAACATAAATAAGTCGAATTCCAGCAGTCCGCGTATGCACGTGCATATTGGGTTGCGTTTTTATAGGCTTCCAGTTTTTGGTCGATTGTCTTCGAGGAATCGTTTAAAATGCTGTAAAGTTCTTTGGCTTTACTAAAGTGCGCAGCATACCCGGTATTGCCTAAGAGCGCTTCCGCGGCAATTTGCGCATTAATATTGTGCTGTTTGTCATAAGAGGGCACGTCGGTATTTTTCCCAATCGAAACTTGGCGCTCGCGATCTAAAATCAGGTGGAGCATTTTGTCGAACAGGAACAAATCCACTTGCCCTTTTTCTTCGTCGGTAAGCCCCGCATAGGCTTTTAAAATCTCGTTGTAGCCTTTGAGGTCTTCTTCAGACGGCGAAGAAATCCCCACGCGGCCCTCATACGCCTTGACTGTTGCTTCGAACGCTTCCACCGGTTCGGTTTTGGTTACGCTTGCCAAAACGGTTGTGGCAGTGCCGGACATCAAAGCGAGAATTTGACTGTATTGCGCAAGGGCTTCGTCGGAGGAAAGCGCTCCGGTAACATCTTTGCCGAAATTAAAAAGCATATCGCCGGCTTCACGAAGTTTTGATTTTTGCGCGCTTGTCATACCGCTTTGTTTTTCTGACAGCGCGTTGTAATTCTCCAAAAGTGCGTCAAGCGTGTTGTCAAGCGGTTTTTCGGGTTCTGTGTTTTCCGTTTCAGACGCCGTATCGCTTTCAGCCGGCGTCGCGGTATTCTCCAACAACGTCGCAGGCGGGTCAGTTAAAGCTACGTCTTCCGCAAAAGCGACAAACGCCGTTGAGAAACAGGAAAGCACAAAAACAGTAGACAGCAAAACACTGATGAGTTTTCTTGTCATAGATGTTTTCTCCTTTCTGGAAACATATCTTTTCTTCCGTAAGCGGAAGTTTTTACACAGTGGGGAAAGGAACAGTTCACGCGTTTTATGTTTATTTTATAATATATCGTTATTAAATGACGAAAAGAAAAACGACTGCTGAATAGGGAGTAAAATACTTTTGAAGCAAGCCGTATAAGTCTCAGAAGCAAAGCATAAATTTCCTTTTAATTTATAACATATCGTTATTAAATCGGGAGTAAAAAGGGACTCAAGTGATTTAGTTTTCAATTGAGTCCAAAACGTTGTCAAAAGCGATATTTTTCATCGCTTGGAAATTGTCGTGAATCAGCCCTTGCGCGACATAGAATTTCGGCAGAGCGTAAGCGGGAAGCTCCTCGGTCAGTTTTTCAATAATCTTGTTAAAATCCGCCGAGTCGTCACCGTAAAAGACCACCGTGTCCGCATTGGTCATACCCACCATAGCCTGCGCGAAGCGCATATATTTTTGCTGCCGCGTCATACGGGCGAACGGAAACGGCAAAGCATATAAATCACCGAAGCTGCCGGTTGTTCCCGGATAGGTTTTGCCGAGCATCGAGCAAGCCGCGCCGCAGCCGTCCTCCACTTCCAGCGAGAGGAACAAAACCACTTTTTTGCGAAAGTCCTTATCATATTCGCGCCCCGCGTAAGGGAGGGCTTTTACGCTGTCCATCACGGACACCGGCATTTTGTATGTTTCAGCCAGTTGATTTTGCAAATCCAAACCGTTTAACTTCGGGAACGCGTGCGACGCGTAAACGAAACCGTCGCGAATGTGCCCGGGCAGTGTAATGCAGATGCATTTCATATTTTGAAACGCCGCGAGTTGTTTTTCAATTGTCGCTTGCAGCATCGAAAGCACTTCGTCTTTTGCGATATTGACTTGCGTGCGGTGTAAAATTTTGCCGCCGATTGTAACCACTTGCAGCAAAATCCGCTGTTCTTTGATAAGCAGCAAGAGCGCGCAGCCGAAATCGTCGTTAAACGCGTAGCACTGCGCCTTTCTCCCCTTTTCTTCGCCTTTGCGCGCGGTGGTTTGCACAAGACCAATGGCAAGGGAGCTGTTAATCGTTCTGGTAACGGTCGGCAGGCTTAATTTGGATTCGCGCGACATTTCGGGAATCGTGGCGTTCGGGTGACGCTGCAAATACGTCAGCACGATTTCGCTGTTGATATGCCGCACCAATGAAAGCGAAGCTTTTTCTTTCATCCTTTCCTCCTAATTAATAACGACCCGTTACGAATTAGAATATAGCACACTTTTTCTGCTTCGTCAACCGGTTTTTGATATTTTTTTAACAAAGATGCAAAATTTTCCTGTTCGCAGTTATTCCGCGGACATCATGCGGATATAGCGCTTGAAGAATTTGAGCGCGTCGCCCATGCAGTCAATCGGGATACGCTCGTTGGTGCCGTGCATGGTGAGCAGAAGCTTTGTATCCATTACGAACGGCGCAAAGCGATAAATGTTGTCGCAGACCTCTTCGTAGTGATAGGCGTCTGTGCCGCCCATGACGAGATACGGCGCGACAATCATATCGGGGTCGGTACGCGTGCAGAGTTCTTCCAAAATGCGGAACGAACGGCTGTCGGTCGGCGACACTTTCGAAGCCTCTTTGCCCTTTAAAAATTCGACTTCAATGTTTTTATTGCGCACGCTTTTGCGGATATGGTCTTCCACATCGGCAATCGTCACGCCGGGCATCATTCGGAAATTGATTGTAATCGAGGCTTTTTGCGGCAGCACGTTTGCCGCCGGGCTGCCTTCGGCCATCGTTACGCCGGTCGTTGTACGGATAAGCGACGCCGCCGGCGGAATTTTCTTCATCACAAACGTGACCAGCGGCTTTAAAAGCCACAAGTTGCAGGTCACAATGCGCGCGGGGTAAGAAACATTTTTGCCGATTTTGGTAAACAGGGCATACACAAAGTCGGGCATTTTGCCGTTAAACTGGTGCCTCTCGATGTCGCGGATGACTTCCGCAAGTTCACCGATTGCGGTATGCACGGGCGGCTGTGAAGAGTGACCGCCTTTCGCCGTCACGGAAACGCGGTAATCGGCATACCCTTTTTCGGCAATCCCGACGCCGGCCAAGCGTTTTGTCAAAATATTGCCGACCTTTAAGTCGAGCACTGCGCCGCCTTCATCAAGCACGCTGTCCAAATGGACGCCGCGGGCTTTGAGCGCGTCGGCAATCGCACCCGCACCGGAGGTTTTGGCGGCAACAATTTCTTCATCGTGCCCGAAGCAAAGGTAAACCGTGCGTTCCGGTTGGAAGCCTTCGGAAAGCAAACTTTCGACGCTTTCCAAAACCGCGATTAAGTGGTTTTTCATATCCAACGCGCCGCGGCCCCAAATAAATTCGCCGTCATCCACGCCGCCAAACGCGGGATGCGTCCAGTCCTGTTCCGTGCCCTCGGCAACTGGGACAACGTCCTGGTGCCCCAAAAGTGCAATCGGCTCTAAATCCGGATTTTTGCCTTTCCAGGTAAACAGGAGGCTTGCGAGCGAAATTTCTTCGCACGAAAGGTTTTTGTAAACCAGCGGGAAGCGCTCTTCAAACAGCCGGTGGAGCTTTTGAAATTCGTCCCAGTCCACTTCGTCGGGGTTGACCTTGGAAATGGTCGGAATCTGAATCGCGGCGCTCAAATCCCGCCGATATTTTTCGACATCGACATTTTCCTCGTCGAGCGGCTCACTTGAGATTTTTTCGGGCGTCCAAAACGCTGCACGAATTAAGGTGATGACAATAAATGCGCCGAGAATTCCTAAAATCGTCCAAAGAATCCACATAACCAAATCCTCCTGCACTTTCTTTAAGTGTTTTTATCAACCTGATGGAATTTTTTTAAATTGCCCTCTTTTTGGTGGCGGCGCCCAAGCTCCGCTTTGACGTCGGCGGGAGAAATGCCCTCGTTCGCCATCATAATTACCAAATGATAAAGCAAATCGGAAATTTCGCCGACGGTGTCTTCTTTCACACCATTTTTTGCGGCGATAATGGTTTCCGAAGTCTCTTCGCCGACCTTTTTCAAGATTTTATCTAGGCCCTTGTCGAACAAATAGCAGGTGTAAGAACCCTCTTTCGGGTTTTGACGGCGCTCAAGCGCGACTTCATACAGTTCCTCTAAAACATCGTTCATTTTGTCGGTTCCTCCATAATGGTATTGAAAAAGCAGCTTTTGCTGCCGGTGTGGCACGCGGGGCCGGTCTGAATGACCTCGACAAGCAGCGTGTCGTCGTCGCAATCCCCTTTTATGGAAACCACCTTTTGCGTATGGCCGGAGGTTTCCCCTTTGTTCCAAAGTTTTTGGCGAGAACGGCTGAAAAACCAAGTGTAGCCGGTTTCCAGCGTTTTTTGCAGGGATTCGCGGTTCATATAGGCGAGCATCAGCACTTCGCCGGTGCCGTGTTCCTGCACAATTGCGGGAATCAGCTCCCCTTTTTTAAAATATTTGTCAAGTTCCAAACCTTGTCACCTCGTTTTCACGCTTCGCACAGGGCGATCGCCTCGGGCAGCGAAAGCGTGCCGTTATAAATCGAGCGTCCGCAGATCGCGCCGTAAAGACCGGCGTCGCGCAGGGCGCGGATATCGTCAATATTGCGAATGCCGCCGCTTGCGACCACGTCACAGGACACAGCTTCGTTTAAAGCGGTCAACTGCTCCAAATTGGGGCCGGTGAGCGTGCCGTCGCGGTCAATATCTGTAAAGATAATTGTCTTTACACCGGCTTGTTCCATTTCTTTGGCAAGCGTCAAATAAGAAACCTCGCTGGTTTCCACCCAGCCCTCGGTTGCAACAAGTCCGTTTCGCGCGTCAATGCCGACGGCGATGCGGTCCCCATAACGGCTGCACGCTTCGCGCACAAGCGCGGGTTTTTTAACCGCCGCCGAGCCGATAACTACGCGCGCAATACCGCGTTCGAGATAAAACGCCACGTCTTCCATTGTGCGAATGCCGCCGCCGACCTCGACTTTTAAGCCGGAGTTCTCTGCCACATCGGTGAAAATGTGGGTGTTTTTGCGAACGCCCTCGCACGCGCCGTTCAAATCGACCATATGTATCCAGGTGCTCCCCGCCTGTTTAAAGGCGAGCGCGGTGTCAAGATAGCTTTCCGCCACCTTTTCGGCGGATTCCATTGCACCTTTATAGAGGCGGACGCAGGTTTCGTCTTTGATATCAATTGCGGGAAAAATAATCATCGTTGTGTTCTCTCCGTTAGTCAAGCATGCCTTTGGTGGAAAGCACCGCACCGTCTTTCGCGGGGGCGACAGCCGCGTGCATCGCGTGACCGAATGCCTTAAACAGCGCTTCGGCAATGTGGTGCGAGTTGTCGCCGTAAGGCGCGCGCAGGTGGAGCGTCACGCCGGCGTTGTCTGCAAACGCGCGGAAAAATTCGCGGCACATACAGGTGTCAAACGCACCGATTTGTTCCTGCGGGAAATCCGCTTCAAATACAAGATACGGCCGACCGCTGATGTCCGCCGCGCAAAAGCCGAGCGCTTCGTCCATCGGGACAAAAAAGCTGCCGTAACGGGCAATGCCGCTTTTGTCACCGAGCGCGCGGGCAAAGGCTTCCCCGAGCACGATGCCGGTATCTTCCACCGTGTGGTGGCAATCCACCTGCAAATCACCCTGACAGGCAAGCTCCAAGCCGAAGCCGCCGTGCACGGCAAACGCCGTCAGCATATGGTCAAAAAAGCCGACGCCGGTTTCCACCGACACTTCGCCGCCGTCTAAATTTAAGTGCAGGCGAATGTGGGTCTCTTTGGTCTTTCGCTCAACGGTTGTCTCTCTCATTGCGTTGCCCCTTTCAGGTAGGCTTCGATTTCTTCCGAAACCACTTCGTTTTCATAATTGCGGCCGGCGCTGATGCGCAAATGGTCGCCCATAAAGCGGACAATAATGCCTTTGCTTTTTAAATGATTGAAAATCCCCTCGGCGTCTTTGCACAGCACATACACGAAGTTCGCTTCCGGCTTTTGCGGCACGAACGCGCCGGGAAATTCTTTAGAAATCCGGCAGAAGTGCTCGTAAAGCTCGTCGCGCGACTCCAAAATGCGGCGCACGCAGGACTGGATATATTCCGGGTGGTCAAACACAACCGTGCCGACCGCCTGCGTCATCGAATTGAGGTTATAAGGCGATTTGACCGCAAGCAGGATTTTGGTAAGCGTTTCATTTGTCACGGCAAAGCCCAGGCGAATCCCCGCCATACCGATTGCTTTCGAGCAGGTTTTGAGAATAATCAGGTTATCGTATTTTGAAAATTCAGACAAAAGGCTTTGGTCGGAAAAGTCCATGTACGCTTCGTCCAAAACCACAAGCGCGTCCACCGACTGCACCAAACGGCGCACCTCTTCGCGCGGCAGCACGAGAGAAGTCGGGTTGCAGGGGTTCGAGAACACCACCATGCGCGCCTTTTCCCGCTTGACGGTTTCAATCACGTTGTCGACGGGAATCGTATAATCGGGGTTGTTTTCCACAACGACGCTGCGGCACTCGACCAAAGAGGCGTAAAACGCATACATCGAAAAATCCCGCGCGAGGGTGACGACTGTGTCCCCTTTTTGCAAAAAGGCGTTCATAATGACCGAAATGACCTCGTCGGAGCCGTTGCCCGCCATCACGCAAGACGCCGGAACGCCGAAATATTTGGCGAAGCCCGCGCAGCACTCTTCGGCGCAGGGGTCGGGATAGCGGTTAAAGTGGTTGCAGAGCACCCGGTCGGAAATTTCCTGTTTGATTTCCTGCGGAAGCGTGATAAACGATTCGTTCGCGTCAAGGCGGATGTGATAATTGCCCGAAATCGGGTCATAGGGCTTTAAATTCTTGACTTTCTCGTTGAGTGTAAACATAGATAACTTGACTACTTCCTTTAAAATCTGACTTGAATGGAGTTTGCGTGCGCGGTGAGGCCTTCGGTTTCGGCGAGTTTGATAATATCATCTTTCGCCTTGCTTAAAGCGTCCTGCGTGTAATAAATGAAGCTGGACTTTTTAATAAACGAATCCACCGAAAGCGGCGAGAAGAACCGCGCGGTGCCGCTGGTCGGCAAAACGTGGTTGGGACCCGCGAAATAATCGCCCAGCGGTTCGGGTGAATACTGCCCGAGGAAAACGCTCCCGGCGTTGTCAATCCGCCCGATGTATTCCAGCGGATTTTGCACCGCCATTTCGAGGTGTTCGGGGGCGAGCTCGTTGGCAAAGTCGACCGCTTCGTCTATGGAGTTGCAGACGATAATCGCACCGAAATCAGTAAGCGACTGCTCGATAATCTCGCGCCGCGAGAGCGTTTGCATCTGGCGTTCCAATTCTTCGACGGTTTTGTTGGCAACGGTAGTACTTGTGGTCAGCAAAATCGCGCTTGCCATTTTGTCGTGCTCGGCCTGGCTCATCAAATCCGCCGCCAAAAACTTCGGGTTTGCCGTTTCGTCGGCGACAATGAGAATTTCAGAGGGGCCGGCAATCATGTCAATATCGACCGTGCCGTAAAGCAGTTTTTTTGCCGTGGCAACATAGATATTGCCGGGCCCGACGATTTTGTCCACTTTCGGGACGGTTTCGGTGCCGTAAGCCAGCGCCGCGACCGCCTGGGCGCCGCCCATTAAAAATACGCGGTCCACACCGGCGATTTTCGCCGCCGCCAAAATATCGGGATTGGGGTTGCCGTCCTTTTGCGGCGGGGTCACCATAATGATTTCTTTCACGCCGGCAATTTTCGCCGGAATGGCGTTCATCAACACGCTTGACGGATAAGCCGCCGTGCCGCCGGGGACATAAATCCCGACGCGATGAAGCGCACGAATGCGCTGGCCTAAAATTACGCCGTCCGCACCCGGCTCTAACCAGCTTTGCTGTTTTTGCCGCGCGTGGAAATCGCGGATATTGTCCGCCGCGCGATAAAGCGCGTACACGAATTTTTGGTCGCACGCTTCGAGCGCCGCGTCCAGCGCTTCTTTCGGGACTTCCGCATTTTCCGGCACGGAGCCGTCAAACTTCATCGTATATTCGCGCACCGCCGTGTCGCCGTAAAGGCGAACCTGGTCGAGGATTTCCGTAACCGCCGCCGTGACGGAACGGTCAATCTCGCCGCTGCGCTGTTTTAATTGTTCAATCAGGCGACGTTCACAAACGCCGTCCGCTTTTGCCACTTGAATCATTTGCCTGCCTCCTGTTTTGCCTTTTCAATACCCGCGACAAACGTGTCAATTTCCGCGCGGCGCAGTTTCATGCTCGCGGTGTTGACAATCACGCGGGCGGAAATCGGGAACAGCGTTTCATAGACTTCCAAGCCGTTTTCTTTGAGCGTTGTGCCGGTTTCCACAATATCGACAATCGCATCCGAAAGCTCCAAAAGCGGTGCAAGCTCAACAGAGCCTTCGATTTTCACGATTTTTACATCCATACCCTTGCTTTCAAAATACACCTTGGTCACGTTGGGGTATTTGGTGGCGATGCGCTTGACGTTGTAGCCGTCATAGAAATTTTCGCCGACCTTGCCGGCCAAGCAAAAGCGGCATTTGCCGATTTCGAGGTCACAGACCTCATAAAAGCTCTTGCCGTTTTCCACAATGGTGTCTTTGCCGACCACGCCGATGTCGCACACGCCGTGTTCCACATAAGTAATCACATCCGCCGCTTTGGCGAGCACCACTTCATAGTCGCCGACCGGCAAAATCAACCGGCGGCCTTTTTCGCGAAGCTCGGTGCAGTCAAGCCCCATACGCTCAAACAGCTCCATTGTCTGTTTTTCAAGTCTGCCTTTTGTAAGGGCAATTCGCAATTTTCTCATAACACGACCTCCTGCACACCGTCGGCGTTCACGCGGTAAAGATTCCGAATTCCGCACTCTTCCGCGTAAGCCTTTGCCTGTTCGAACGTGTCAAATGCGCCGTTTTCACAGGTCTTGCCCTGCCGAATCAAACGGTTTTGCAAATGGAGCGCTTCGGTTTCAAAGCCGTCTTCGCCAAATACCAAGGCATCCGCCGGTGCCGCTTTCGGCACATCGCCGCGGCGCAGTTTCGCACGCGCGAGGTCGTCGGTGTTAATCCCGAAACCCGTTGCCGGTAAATCTTCGCCGAATTCGGAAATCAAGCTGTCGTAACGACCGCCGGAAAGCACCGTAACGCCACTGCCCTCCGTATAGCCGCGGAAAATAATCCCGGTATAATAATTGGTGCGGTGGACAAGACTCAAATCCAAAATAATGCGGTCGGCGTAGCCCGCTTTTTGAAGTCTTGCGTAGAGCGTTTCCAAATAATCGAGCGCCGCCTGCGCCTCCTCGCCTTTTGCAACCTTGCGCGCTTCGGAAAGAATCTGCGCGTCGCCGAACATGCGCGGCAAATTGCGAATGGCGTCTGTAACGGGGGTTTGCCCGATTTCGTCAAGCACCGTATTAAGCGCGACAAAGTTTTTGCTTTCTAAACAATCGTAAATCGCGCTGACGGTTTCTTCGTCGCACGAAAGCGAAGCGCAAAGCGATTTAAAGTAACCCGCGTGACCGATTTCAATTTGGTAATCGGGCGCGCCGCAAAGTTCGAGCGCCTGAATCGCCATGGTAATCACTTCTAAATCCGCGCGAAGCCCTTTGGCGCCGATGAGCTCAATCCCGCTTTGGGAGGTCTCGTCGTTGTGGCCGGAAAGCTTCGGGCGGCGGGAAAACACATTTTGATTGTAGTAAAGCCGCAAAGGAAGCGTTGCGCCTTTCAAGCGGGTCGCCGCCACACGCGCAATGGGCAGGGTGGAATCCGGCCGCAAAACGAGTAACCGCCCGTAGGCGTCGGTCATCGTATACAGCGCTTCCGGCAAAGTGCCGGCGCTTTCGCGGTTGAACACGTCAAAAAATTCTATCGTCGGGGTGACAATCTTTTTATAGCCGCGGGATTTGAACAAATCGGCGAGCTGGCGCTCCACCGCGCGCAAAGCATCGCTTTCTTCAAACAAATAATCCCTTGTTCCCTCGGGTGTGATTTTAGAGTAGTTTTTCATGGGTCATATCCTTTCGCACCTGTGCGCCGTTTTTAGGTATATTTCGCCCTTGTTCACTTTAGCGTGCTACTATGATAGCACAGTAAAGTGTCGCCGTCAAGTCTTTTTTTCGGTGCGTTTAAAACAATGAAATCTGTGCGGTTTTCGGCAGGTTGCCGAATGCACCGCAGCTGTCGAGCAGTTCCAAGGTGCTGTTGCCCGCCTTGGCGCGCCGGGCAAAATCATCGACGGAAACAAACGCGCCTTCGCCGTCGTCGCGCGCATTTGCAAGCGCCACCGCGGCGTTTTCACCGATGCCGGAAAGCGCGGAGAACGGCAGACGGATTTTGCCGTCTTCAATCGTGTAAGCGGTTGCGCGGGATTTATAGACATCGACGCCCAAAAGCTCGACGCCGCGCGCCATCATTTCGTTGACCACCTGCATGGCGGTGAATTGCTCCTTGTCTTTGGCGGTCGCGGTTTTGTCGTGGATTTTGCTTTCCAAAAGTTTCAGGCGGGTGCGCACCGCGTCGTGCCCCTGCACCACGGTTTCCGCATCCAAATCGCCGCCGCGCACGGTTAAAAACGCGGTGTAATATTCAAGCGGGCGGTAAATTTTATACCAGCCGAGGCGAAGCGCCGCGATAACATAAGCCGCCGCGTGGGCTTTCGGGAACATGTATTTAATCTTTCGGCAGGATTCCATATACCACGGTGGCACATTACACGCACGCATTGCCTCTTCGGCGCCCTCGGGGAAACCGACCTTGGCGACGATACCTTTTCTGGTTTTTTCCATAATATTGAACGCCAGGCTCGAGTCAAGCCCTTTGTGCATCAAGTAAATCATAATGCTGTCACGCGTACCGATAACGTTGGAAATGTCGCAGGTGCCGTTTTTGATAAGTTCCTGCGCGTTGCCGGTCCAAACGTCAGTGCCGTGGGAAAGACCGGAAATCTGCAGCAGGTCGGAAAAGGTTTTCGGCTGGGCTTCCAAAAGCATTTGGCAAACGAACGAAGTGCCCATTTCTGGGATAGACAGCGTACCCGTCGGCCAGCTGATATCCTCCGCCGTTACGCCCAAAGGTTCAGGGCTTGTGCAAAGGCGGATAATTTTCGGGTCACAGACGTCGACGTCCATCACGTTAATCCCGGTCATATCTTCCAAATGTTTATAAAGCGTCGGCACATCGTGACCGAGAATATCGAGTTTCAAAATGGTATCGTGCAGAGAATGGAAGTCGAAGTGCGTGGTCTCCATGTCGCTTGTCGTATCGTCCGCGGGGAACTGGACCGGCGTAAAGTCGCACACTTCGTAATCGTTCGGCACAACGACCATACCGCCCGGGTGCTGACCCGTGGTGCGCTTGACGCCCGTGCACCCTTCAGCAAGGCGCTGTTCTTCGGCGCGGTTGACGTGCAGGTCGCGCTCTTCCAAATATTTTTTGACATAGCCGTAAGCGGTTTTTTCCGCCACGGTGGCGATTGTGCCCGCCTTGAAAACGTGGGACGAACCGAACAGCTCTTCGGTGTAGCGGTGCGCTTTGCCCTGGTATTCGCCGGAGAAGTTCAGGTCAATATCGGGCGCTTTGTCGCCGTGGAAGCCGAGGAACGTTTCAAACGGGATTTCGTGACCGTCGCGAATCATCGGCGTGCCGCAATGGGGGCAATCTTTTTTCGGCATATCAAAGCCGGAACCGTATTCGCCGTGGGTATAAAATTCGGAATATTTACAGTTCGGGCAGCGGTAGTGGGGCGCCAAGGGGTTGACCTCGGAAATCCCCGCCATTGTCGCGACGAACGAAGAACCGACCGAACCACGCGAACCGACGTGGTAGCCGTGGTCCTCGGAATCCCAAACCAGCTTTTGCGCGATGATATACAAAACGGCGAACCCGTGCTCAATAATGGAGTCCAGTTCTCGTTTCAGTCTTGTTGTCACGAGCTCCGGCACTTCGCCGTTAAACTCGTACCACTCGCGCGCTTTCTTCCAACAGATTTCGCGAAGCTTCTCTTCCGAGCCGGGAATAGACGGCTGGTAAGTGCCGTCGGGGAACGGCCGAATGACATCGACCATATCGGCAATTTTGTTGGGGTTATCAATAACGATTTCGCGTGCCGTCTCTTCGCCGAGATAGGCAAATTCCGCGAGCATTTCTTCGGTCGTTCGGAAATACAGGGGTGCTTGTTTGTCGGCGTCGGCAAATCCCTGCGCCGCCATTAAAATAGCGCGGTATTTGGCGTCCTCCGGGTCGATGAAATGCACGTCGCAGGTCGCAACGACCGGCTTGCCGAGTCTGTCGGCAATCGCAATCACCTTGCGGTTGATATTTTCAATATCCGCTTCGCAGGTGATTTTGTCAAATTCGCGGTTGCGCTCGGGGTTTTTCGAAGCCGGGTCGCTGTGGGCCGCAATCATAAAGCGGTTGTTGCCCGTGGGCTGAATTTCGAGATAGTCGTAAAACCGCGCAATTTCAAGGATTTCTTCTTCGGGGCGTTCTTCCAGAATTGCTCTGTAAAGTTCACCGGCTTCACAAGCTGAACCGATGATTAAGCCCTCGCGGTGTTTGATAAGTTCGGACTTCGGCGTGCGCGGACGCTTATAATAATAGTCGATATTGGACTTTGAAATCAACTGATACAGATTTTTAAGCCCGGTTAAGTTTTTGACCAAAATAATTTGGTGGTAAGAGCGCAGTTCCTTATACGATTTATCCGGCTCTTTTAAGTCGTCGATAAAATAGGCTTCCACGCCGTAGATGATTTTGATTTTACCCTTGGCGGCGTTCATTGCGTCGGGAAACGCCTGCGCGCAGCCGTGGTCGGTAATGGCAATCGCCTTGTGTCCCCATTTTATCGCGCGCTCCACCAATTTTTTTGCGGGGGTCATGCCGTCCATTTGCGACATATTGGTATGTAAGTGCAGCTCGACGCGCTTTTTTGGCGCGTTGTCCTGCTTTTCGATTTTTTCCACGGTGCTGATGGCGCGCGGGTCAATGACATATTCATGGCGGAAGGTATCGAATTTGACCTCGCCGGACATCAGAATATAAACACCGTTGTGGAGCTTGTCCAAAAGTTCGTCGCTCTGTTCAATTTTCACGACCATAGAAACCATAAACGAATAGGTTTCGTCGGTGATATAAAAGGTGATGATTTTGTGCTTGCCTTTTTTGCTGGTATGCTCATCAAAGCAGAACACCCGCCCCCAAACGACAACCGGGACGGTCTCCATATCGTTTTCCGGCAGTTCAATGTCAGCTATCGGCATCGGTTCTTTGCGGATAATATTGCCGTAAATCGGACGGACGCTTTCAAGGTAATAGCCGATTCCCTCTTTGACGACATGTTCCACCGGTTTTTCATCGGAGGGGGCATTTTCTTTCGGTTTTTCCTTTTTCACAACTGCGCCGGGGGCGTATTTCTGCTCCACGGCTGCGGCAGCCGCACGCGCGTGTTCGGCTTTGTCAATATTTTG
>ERZ1643249.1798-NODE-1798-length-20897-cov-11.433884_pt1 | contig 20897 bp, 20 predicted proteins | sample MGYA00579263_ERZ1643249 | MGnify/ENA primary metagenome ERZ1643249 (study PRJEB29033, sample SAMEA4952264) | chicken gut metagenome | biome: Broiler Chicken; feature: Gastrointestinal Tract; material: Caecum | place: Ireland | collected 2018 | study: Broiler... | reverse complement strand
TCCAGTTCTACCCACAGACCGAACTTCAGACCCATATCTTCAATCTTTCTGGACAATCCGGAAATCCCTTCCGGCAGTTTCTCCAGGTTAGCATACCAGTCTCCCAGGCCTCTGTAGTCATCATTTCTTGCCCCGAACCAACCGTCGTCCAGAACAAAAAGCTCTGCTCCGGCTTCTTTTGCCTTTCTGGCGATGTTCAGGATCTTCTCCTCATTAAAGTCAAAATAAGTAGCCTCCCAGTTATTCAGAAGGATGGGGCGAGCCTGGTCTCTCCAGGTGCCTCTCATAAGTCTCTTTCTGTACAGCCTGTGATATACCTGGCTCATCTTATTCAGTCCCTGGTCACTGTATACCATAACCGTTTCCGGAGTCTGGAAGCTTTCTCCCTCTCTGAGGGTCCAGGAAAAGCTTTCCGGATGGATGCCCACCATGACTCTGGTCATATCAAAAGTAGATACTTCTGTCTGGATCAGAAAATTGCCGCTGTAGACAAAGCTGAATCCATAGACTTCACCATTATCCTCCCCTGCCCGGGGACGCTTTAAAGCCATAAAAGGATTGTGTTCCGCTCCGCTGCAGGTACCGTCCAGCCCATAAACAGACTGGATTCCCATTTCCAGAGGACGGTTTTTCACATACCGCTCTCTTGCCCAGGCGCCGGAGAGCTGGACCATTTCAAAATCCATGTCCAAAAACTCCACACAGGCACTCATAGCCTTCTCCAGAACAATGGTCTGGGAACCTTTCTGAAAAAATCTTGTGTTTCTGGTAATCACCGGATAATCTCTGTAAATCGTATAGGACAATACCATGTCTGTATCCAGTTTCTCGTCATGAAGAGTGATCTCCAGTGTATCCGCTTCCTCTTCATTTTCTGTATAGGTAGCCGGCAAAGGAGCAAGAGAGAGTTTTCCCTTCCGGATCTCATAACCTTTATAAACAAAATTGGTGATCCTGCTTCCGTCCTCCTGGCGGATACACAGAGCAGGCGTTTTATAATCACCTGTGCCGTAAACCGGATATTCCTGTCTTGTATAATGCATGGACAGCAGTCCCGGCTCCGGAACACAGACTGACATCTGGGATCTCATCAGTTCCTCATGAAAATGCGAAAAGTCTTCTCTGTCACGAAGAGCCTTCCCATAATACAGGTTCTCCATCTGGCCATTCTCCATAATGCGGATAATATAGCTTACTTCGCGGTTAAATAAATGAAACTGTTTGGCTTGTTCGTGAAAAATAACAGGCATGGCGTCCTCCTTCATCCTTCCGATTCTTTGAACGGTTTTTGTTTTAATGGCTCTAATTATATTCCCCTGCTTTTCTTCTGTCTTTCTTATTTGTTTTTAAAAATTGTTAATTTGTTGAATCCTTTGTTCCAATTATTGTAAACCTATATTTTCAGACATCTTTGCTAATTTTTGTCTTGTTTTGACAAATTCTTGGAAATTCCAGCCACTATTTGATTTTAAAAATGTCAACCATTTTTCCACTTTTTTCTCCAAAAAAATGGATTTTATAACAACTTCACAAAACCTATGTTCTTTCTCACATTATGTAAATCAGAGATATCCACCTGAATTTTTGTGGACAATGTGGATAACTTGGTGTATAACTCCACTTTTCCACGGTTTTCCACCTTTTTCAATGTGGATAAATTTGAGGAGAAAATGTGGGAAACTCGTCACTGGTCGACATTCTTTGTATATCTTTTACAATCGTGAATATTCTGAAAATTACCAGGGGAAATCCTGTTTATTTTCGCATATTTTTATCTCGACAATCTGTAAAACGGTTGCCGTATTTTATGTAACCTTCTTCTTTCTATAATAATGATATTTTTTATTTAATAGGGAAGGAAGTTTTCTATTAAATAAAAAAGGCCGCCGCATGAAATCATATATCAGGAATATTCCCGATTCTGATCAATGCGACAGCCCTTATGTTTTTCAGCAGATTATTGGCTTGTCCGTAAATGATACTAACCGATCACTTTAATTCCGCCCTGCTGGCGGACTTTCAGCACATGACAGGAGCCTTTGCCAAAGATATGATCAATCTTGTTTCTATACTCCTCTACATAGCTGTTTTCTGCAAACACCTGGATCGTTCCGGCAAATCCCCCTCCATGAACCCGGCTGACACCATGATTCTGAAGGATACTTTCGCTGGCTCCCAGAGCGACGGACATAGACTGGTTCTGTTCATCTCTGTTTATGTAAATATTCTGAAGATATTTAAAGGAAGAATTTCCGGATTCTTTCACCAGTTCAAGGAATCTCGGGAAATCTCCCTGTTCCAGAGCTTCCACCTGCTTCTCCACACGCTTTTCTTCCTCAAAGAAATGAAGAGCTCGCAGAACCGGACGGTCTCCCAGAATACTTCTCAGGCCCGGGATTTCCCGGAAAAATTCTTCTTCCTCTACCTCTCTGAGTACATTCTTCTTAAAGAATGCCGCTACTTTCTTCATCTCTTCCGGAATCTTTGCATAGTCATCTGTCAGGTTGGCGTGAGAAGCCTTGGTATCCACGATGCAGAGGCTGTACTGATAGGCCTGAAAATCTGATGGCACCTTTTTCACAGAAGGCACCTGGGGATCCTGAAAATCAATATGGATCAGTCCTCCAACTGCACTTGCCATCTGGTCCATAAGACCGCAGGGTTTTCCAAAATAGACATTTTCTGCGTACTGTCCTGCTTTGGCGATTTCCACCGGATCGATCTCCATGTTGTTAAAAAGTCCGGAAAAGATCGTGCCTATGATGATCTCAAAAGCGGCTGAGGAAGACAGGCCGGCACCGATCAGTACATCACTGGTAATGTAGGCCTGAAATCCGCCGATCTTATATCCCTTCTCTGCCAAAGCTGCAGCCACTCCTCTTATCAGAGCCGCCGTAGTTCCTTCTTCTTCATATTTTTCTTCCAGATCCTCTATATCTACTTCTACCATATCGTATCCTTCGGATACCACCTGAATCACCGGAGAAGCAGAAGGACTGACAATCCCTATGGCATCCAGGTTAATGGATGTAGCCAACACCATTCCATGCTGGTGATCCGTATGGTTGCCGCCCACCTCGCTTCTTCCGGGAGCACTGTATATTTCTACCTGTTTTTCACCAAACAGCTCTTCAAACTTTGCCACAGCCTGTGCGTATCTGGAATTCTGTCTCTTTGCCTCGTTTTCATCCTGATAGATGTCCCGAAACAGTTCTTCGTATTTTCCCTGTAAAAGTTCCTCTTTTAATATTCTGGAGTCTTTCATCATTTTTTCCCTCCTGTTTATTTCTGGAGACAGCCAGGTAAAATTACCCGTTCTTTACTGCCACATTTATCATATCATACTTTTCCCAGAAAATACACATACCCTTTTTCTTTTTTCATAAACTGTAAAGAAGCACCTGATTGGCGAGGAACCCTTTTTGAAAAAATTTCTGACTGCAAAAGGAAAATATTTTATTGCCCCACTGCTTCTGGCACTGGGAGCCGGCGCTGTCTTTTTCTTTCTGAGCATTTCCAGAAAGGATCCTGAAAACATACGGTTTGAAAAATACATAGATCAGATCTTTCAGGAGGAATTGAAAGGAAACACTCTGAACCTTCACTATACCCTGGCCTATCCGGAAGATTATGGAATCAAAGATTATTCTGTCAGTCTGGGAACCATGAAACCAGAAGCCCTTAAAGAAAATCTGGAAGAAACCAGAGTTCTTAATAAAAAGCTGAAAAGCTTTGACTCCGGACAGCTTTCCGAAGAAAATCAGATCATTTATGACATTCTTTCTCTCGAATTTTCTTCTCAGCTTTCTCTTGGCAGTTCTTATCTCCTTGCAGAGCCCCTTGGTCCCAATCTGGGGATCCAGGCCCAGCTTCCGATCCTGCTGGCAGAGTATACCCTCCGGACCTCTGCTGATATTAAAGATTATTTTTCCCTTCTCTCCCAGATTCCGGACTATTTCCAGAGTATCCTGGAATTTGAAGAAGAAAAGGCCCGGAGGGATCTTTTCATGAGCGATGCCAGTGCCGACCGGATTATCCGGCAATGCCAGAGTTTCATGGAAACAGGAGAAGAGAATTATCTCTATTCCATGTTTCGGCAGCAGATCGAAGAGCTTCTAACGGAAAAACGCATCACCCAGGACCAGGCCGATTCTTTTATAGAGATGCAGGAAAAACTTATGGACCAGTGTGTTTTCCCTGCTTATCTCACTTTGTCCCAGGGACTGGAGGATCTGAAGGGACAGGGAAAAAATTCCGGAGGCCTGGCCCATCTGGAGGGGGGGAAAGAATATTATGTATATCTGATCCGGAGTACAGTAGGGGATTACCGCTCTCCGGAAGAAATCCTTCAAAGCCTTTTTCTCCGGCTTCAGACCGATTACCGAAAAGTGCAGGAACTTCTCTCATCAGATCCCCAGCTTCTTTCCAGGGCTTACAATCTCACCCCCTCGGACCTTTCTCCGGAGCAGATGCTGGATTACCTTCAGCATGTTGTCACCGATGATTTCCCCGGGGTGGAAGTAGATTCCTATGAAGTCAAGTACGTACCGGAATCTATGGAAGACTTCTCCAGTCCCGCCTTTTACCTCACCCCGCCCGTTGATACCCTTACGCCTAACACGATTTATATCAATCAGGCCAGCCAGGTATCCCCTGCAGAGCTTTTCACCACCCTGGCCCATGAAGGATTTCCCGGGCATTTATACCAGACCGTTTATTTTTCCAAACAGGACCATCATCCCATAAGGGAACTTCTAAGCTGCAGCGGATACATTGAAGGCTGGGCCACTTATGTGGAAGCCCTCTCTTACGATTACGCCTCTCCCTTTCTTCATATAGATCAGGAAATTCTGGATTTTCTCTGTCTGAACCGCTCCATAAGCCTGTGTCTGTATGCGATCCTGGATCTGGGGATCCATGGTCAGGGATGGAATGCCCAGACCACCGCCGATACCCTTGCTGTCTTTGGCATCACAGATCCGGATACCTGCCAGGAGATCTTTCAGTATATTGTGGAGAATCCCGCCAATTACCTGAAATACTATCTTGGGTATCTGAATTTTCTGGATCTGCGAGAAGAAGTCCAGTCAACCGCCGGCAGCAGCTTTTCGCCCAGAGATTTTCACAAAAATCTTCTGGACATCGGCCCGGCTCCTTTCCCCGTGGTGGAAAAATATCTTTTCGCTAAATATGAGTAGAGAAAAGGAGCTGCCGCATAAATCAAAATCAAGAATATTTATGCTGGAAAAATTCGCATAAAATGTAAAAATATTCCTGAGATATGATTTAATGCGGCAGCTCCTCCAACTATAGGGCGGTTCAAAATATCACCGATAGGAGTCAAAAAATCCCCGCAGATTCATTAAGGATTTCACCAGAATCTTCTGTTGATCTTCATCCAGATCTTTCAGCACAGCCTGTATCATACCGTCATGAAACTTCTGGTGATGTGCATTGGCCTTCCGGCCCTTCTCAGTGAGAGAGATCAGGACTACCCTTCTGTCTTCTTCGCTTCTTTCTCTATGGACATATCCCTTCTTTACCAGACTGTTAATGGCAATGGTGAGGGTTCCCACTGTAACCGACATGATCTTCGCTACAGTAGACATGTTTTTAGGTTCCTTCTCCCCTATTGCCTCGATAATATGCATATCATTAACAGAAATATCTTTAAACTCTGAAGTAATCAAAGCCTTGCTCTCTATATCCAGAATTTCCTGGAAAAGTCTCACAAGAATGTCATGCAGTACCTCATAATTACTCATGCCATCGCTCCTCTCATACATATCGTATGCTGTTACCTTGATGGCTTTATTATATCCGATTCAAGTACCAATTACAATCAAATTTTTTGATTATCAAAATATTTTTATTCTTTAAAGCTTTTTCTTACGCACTAGGATTGTGCCAGCAAAAGAGGGCGTCCTGCAAAACCCCACGGCCAAAGCCGGAATTTTGCGGAACACCCTCTTTTTCTGTCAGCAGATTTCATATTTCTGCTTTGAGACAGTACTTTTTATTTTACGATCATCTCGCCGTAGCACTCTTTTCCAGGAGCCAGAGCGTTGGATTCGTCTGTGTCGATATGTGCGGCTGTAGCGTAAGAAGCACTTACACGAACAACAACATCTCCAAATGTTAAAGAACGGCCGTTTGGAGATTCAATTGCAAGGCTTACGATCTGTTTGTCCTGTACGCCTGCTGCCTGGGCATCTTCCGGTGTCATATGTACATGGCGTTTTGCTGCGATCACACCTTCTGTAAGCTCTACTTCTCCTGCAGGGCCAACCAGCTTACATGCGCCAGAACCAGCAATGTCGCCGGATTCACGGATAGGAGCGGTAACGCCAAGACTTCTTGCATCAGTAAGAGAAACCTCTACCTGTGTATCTTTTCTTACAGGACCCAGAACAGACATTTTCTGGCTTCCCTTTGTTCCTACTACCTCTACCTTTTCTTCACAGGCAAACTGTCCCGGCTGGCTTAACATTTTTTTCACGGTCAGTTCATGGCCCTTGCCAAACAGAATTTCCAGATGCTCCTGTGATAAATGTACGTGTCTTGCAGATGTTTCTACTAATACTTTCATTTTGAAATCCTCCACTTTTTATAATAATGAAATCATTATTCTTACCTTTCATTATAGCCCTTTCCAAAAGCTTGTCAACGCATATCCGAGGATTTCCTGTCAGGTTTTTTGCATTTTTCAGGATACAAAGCGGGCGGCAGGATCTGTTCTGGAAATTATCTTCTCTATAAATTTTTCTGCTTCTTCCCTGGTTGGTATTGATGACTGGGCCCCCTTTTTTGTTACCACCAATGCGGAAACATAGTTTGCATACCGGACAGCAGTTTCCAGCTTTTCTCCCTGGGCAATTTTTAAAGTCATTGCAGCCGTAAAGGTATCGCCGGCCGCCGTAGTATCTGCCACCTCTACTTTAAGAGCCGGAACCATCTGCTTATTTCCCTGGGCCGTATTGATGTATACCCCTTTTCCTCCCAAAGTAACGACTACGTTAGACACGCCTTTTTTTCTCAGTATATCTGTAGCCGCTTCCAGCTCTTCTATACTGTCTCCCATTCCGGTAAGCATTTTTAATTCTGTTTCATTTGGCTTAATGATATCCAAATATGAATACAATTCTTCCGGAAACACTTTTGGTACCGGCGCCGGATCTAAAATTACAGTTTTCCCCAATGCTTTGGCCGTCTTTGCAGCGAAGACCACTGTTTCAACAGGAATCTCCATCTGCAGGATCACAATATCACACTGTTTGAGCAGCAAGATATTATCTTCTATTTCCTTTTTGGAAAGCGTCATATTTGCTCCGGCAGCCACCACGATAGCATTATCTCCGTCTTTATTCACTGTAATAAAAGCAAGTCCTGTGCTGATATCATCTCTTTCGATAACCGGGCTCACATCTACTCCGGCTTTTTCTAAATTTTCTTTTTCTATTCTGCCGTAGCTGTCGGCGCCTACTGCTCCCAGAAAAGTAACATCTCCCCCCAGACGTCCTGCTGCAAAAGCCTGGTTTGCCCCTTTCCCTCCGGGAACCAGCTTTACAGAATCTGTCAGGATAGTTTCTCCTGCTACAGGAGTATGGTCCACTTCCGCTGCCATGTCCATATTAATACTGCCGATAATGAGTATTTTCTTCATACATTTCCCCCTTTATCCTTTTACACTTCCTGCTGTGATACCATCAACAAAATATTTCTGGAATGGAAGGAAAAGAGCAATCGGTATAAGTGCGGATATCATAGAAGCTGCATAAATATAAGTCCACTGAATAGAACGTTCTCCGCTGAACTGGCTTATTGCAATCTGAATGGTCCGTATGTCTTTAGAACGTGCCACCAATAAAGGCCAGAGATATGAGTTCCACTGATTCATAAAGATCATCAACCCTGCTGTTATAAAGACTGGCACAGAAATCGGTACAATAATTTTTGTAAAAATTGTCGGCCATTTTGCACCATCTACTCTTGCTGCTTCAATCAGACTTGGAGGAATATCCTTAAAAAATTGTATAAACAAAAAGGTTACTAATCCATCTGCTATAGCCGGGACAACCATTCCTGCATATGTATCCACCATTCCAAACATTGTAGCTACATTATACAGTGGAATAGCTATAGCTTCAAAGGGAACCATAAAAGAAACTAAAATTAATGGATAAATTAGTTTTTTGCCTTTAAATTCAAAGCAGGTAAAAGCAAATCCAGCCATAGAATTTATTATACATCCAAATACAATCGTTGATAATACTACCACTAAAGTATTTACAATAGGTTTCCAAAATTCATATTCTGTAAAAATTATCACATAATTACTAAACGTGGCATTCGTAGGAATCAGGGAACGCCATGTAAAAGGGAACATATTTGCAAATAAGTCTTCCTGGGTTCTCAAAGATGCTGATACTCCGAACAGAATTGGAAACAGAGATACTACTACCATAACTGCAAGGACTATATAAAGAATAATCTTTTTTACAATTCTTTTTTGCTTGAATGTCATAGTTTAAGCCTCCTTTTCCTTTAAGCACCGATTTTGTATGAAACAGACCAAAATAATGATTATCAGCAAAATAGTTACGATACAGGCCTGTCTCGGTCTGTTAGAATAAACAAATGCCGACTTATATGCCTCATACATTAATACATTTGTACTTCCCTGCGGGCCTCCCTCAGTTGCAATCTGAATAGGTGCAAACAGGAGGAAATTAGCTGTGGTATTTGCAATTACCACAAAAATAATGGTGTTTTTCAGAAGAGGAATGGTAATTCTGAAAAGTGTACTGAAAAACCCCGATCCGTCTATCTTCGCCGACTCGTATACAGAAGTATCAATCCCCTTCAATCCGGCCAGGAAAAACATCATCCAGTAAGCGCAGCCTCTCCAGGAAGCAATTAATATAATAGAAAGTAATGCCCATTTTGCATCAATCAAAAATCCTATTTTCTGAATTCCCAGGATTCCCAAAATACTATTTATCACGCCATTATTTACATTCAGCATCATTTGCCAGATAACAGTCGCCACAGTCAATGAAATGCAAAACGGCAGGTAAAAAACTGTACGGAAAATTTCTATTCCTTTTATTTTCACATTCACCAGCATTGCCATAATAAATGCAATCACTATCTGCAGAGGAATAATAATTACATTAAACTTTATAGTTACCATCAAAGAGTCCCAGAAAGTTTTGTCTGCAAACAGAACCTTATAATTATCTAAAGTAAAACTTCCTTCTGTAGAAAGAAATCCTTGTATTACACTGTCTATAATAGGATAAATTTTAAATATACATATCAGCAGAACCGTAGGCAGGATCAGCAGATATGGAAGCCATTTATTTTTTATATAGATACCGCCCATTCTTCTCTCCTTTTTCCAAACTCAGGACAGCGGCGGCAGAGTTTATCTGCACCGCCGCTGTCCGCTTTAACTGCCATAATCACTTTATCTATTGTTGATAGGATGCCGTAGCCGCATCATACTGCTGGATAGCATTATTCAACGTTTCTTCCACGTCTGCGCCATTTCTCACATCTTCCCATGCCTGATCCAGTGCAGTAGAATACTCACCGAATACAGGAGTCACTGCACGGGGAACTGCTGTATTTGCTGCCTCATATGCTGCAATCTTCATATCCTGGCTTGCTTCCGGATCATTGGCAATTTCTTCCTGTTTGTCCAGGCGGCTGGGAACATCACCGTTGATTTCCAGCCACATATCGCTTCCTTCTCCCAAAGTGAAGTATTTAACAAAGTCTGCAGCTGCATCTTTATTCTTTGAATTTGAATTAATACCGAAATACCAGCTTCCTGTAGCTGTTGCCACCTGGTCTTCGTGTCCTTCAAAGCAGGGCGCATAGGTGACACCGATTTCGTCATCACAAGTCATACCTGTCGGCGTCCATGTTCCACCCATCATAAAAATCATATTTCCAGCGTAAAATTGATCCGGCAGCTGATCAGCATCATACCCTCTGGAAGCAATACCATCGTTCACCAGATCCTGATACCAGGTCATGGCCTCGATCCAAGGTTCTGTATTGATCACCCCGTCTAAGCTATATCCGTCTTCGCCAATATTGGCGCCTCCCAAAGAGTTCGGAAGCATGTTCATCTGGTATACCCGGCTCACCTGCTGGAAGTCAAAACCAATCATTCCTTTGCTTCCGTCAGGATCCAGGACATCTAATGCCTGCCTGGCCAGATCTGCTACTTCTTCATAAGTCAGCCTGTTTTCCGCATCATTTTCCGGAAGGGTAATTCCAGCTTCATCTAACAGGGTTTTATTATAATAAAGTTCTTGGGTAGATGTATTCATAGGCGCCGCATACATTGTGTCATCCCAAACGCCTGCCTGATAAGAAGCCTCATCCCATTCTGCCTTTTCTTCATCCGTAAAATACTGATCTAATGGCTCTAAGTATCCGCTGGAACCATATTTTGCCACATACGTAACATCTACACTCATAACATCAAAGTCTGCATCACCTGTTGCAGATCTGGTTTCAATCACCTGGAACAGGTCATCAAAAGAATAAAATTCAGCCTCTACATGGGTTCCGGTGGCCTCTTCGTACGCCTCTAACACCGGCTGTGTTATTTCTTCCCATGATCCTGCACCAGTTCCCTGTGACAGCCATTTAATTGTAACTGTATCTCCATTTTCTGAGTCAGAGCTTCCTCCATTATCAGAGTCGCCTGAATTCCCACCGCACCCTGTCAGTCCTAAAGACAGTGTCATAGCTCCAGCCAGAAATAAAGCCAGTAATTTTCTATACTTCATATGTTTTCTCCTTTCATATTTTATTTTGTCAGCTTTTTAAACAAATCTGCAAACAGATTGTCTCTGTTAATGTGATACACATACTTGATAAAGTGTCGATTGTCATCAAAAGCATACTTATCATCATATTCCGGAATAGGGCTGTGCTTAAAGCAGTCATACATGAAATCTCCGTCCAACAGCCAGGCCACCGCCGTCACATCCCAGATAGGTCTTGTCCAGGTACTTCCGCCATAACATTCCATAGCTTCCTTAGTTGTTACGTCTACAAGGTAATCGCAAAGCTTATTTTTTCCTCTCAAATGAAATTCAAGCTCCGGACCACTTGTAGTAAAGGCAGAAACCACACCCATACATGGAAGCTGAACCAGAGGAACGCCACAGCCAAAAACCACTCTGGCCCCTGCCACATCCTGATACAGATTAAATTCTTTATTATGAGGCCAGAAGTATGCATTTCCCCCAAGCCAGATTACTACAATCCGTTCTTTAATCTCAGGATTCATCAATAAGGCCGAAGCTACATTGGTAATAGCTCCTATAGCAATTACATACAATGGTTTTTCTTTCGTATACTGCATAGCCCTGGCCGCCAGATCCCTGGCTGCATCTGAATCCACTGCTTCCTTTTCTGAAGGCAGGTAGCCTCTGGATCCCTTAAATACATATTTTTTTAAGTCTTCTCTTTCCATCAATGTCAGAACATTAAAAATTTCATCATAACTCTTTTCCATCCCGTCTTCCGGTCCGGCAGACTTTGAATTAAAAAAGGGGGCTGCGTAAATTGCCTTCAAGGACAATTTCTCATCCGATTTTATCAGATAGGCCAGTGCAAACTGGTCATCAATTTCATTGTAAGTATCTGTATCCAATACTACGTCTACCTTTTGGCAGGGCTTTTCAAGCCTTCGGATAAGCTCTGCATTATCAAAACTTCCATTTTCAACTTTTGAACTTGTAAAGTTTTCCCATTCGGTTCTTTTTTCTTCCATCGTTCTCCTTTCCTTTGATGTACATATGCGCATTCGTATTTATCCACTCTGATTAGGAAAATATTTTCTTAAACAGTTTTCTTATGTGATAATAATACTTATAATGTATTTAAAAGTCAATACATTATTGCATTTTCGTTATTATTCACATTTATGTATTACATTTTTATATATTTTTCACAATCCCACCCTCCGTGTACAAGGGGCAAACGGTTCCTTGTACACGGAGGATATCTTCTTTTTAGAAAAAAATGGGGCTGTCGCATTAGTCATATTTCAAGAATATTTATACATTTTATGCGAATTTGTCGAGCATAGCTTTGAGACTATAGGCTCAAAGCGGCGCAGACTGAGCAATAAAATGTATAAATATTCTCGATTTTGACTAATGCGACAGCCCCTCAGTGCTACTCACTCTATGGTTCTCCTATCAAAATTTCCGCCGCTTCCCTCAGTGTGCTCTCATCGCCTACATTTCCAGGGAAAATAACGTAGGGCATATCCGGAAACTTGCTTTCTTCTTTTATTCTCCATACAGGAATTCCCGGACATATCTGCCCAAGGACTTCTGCGCATTTTACCTTTAAAGCCTTTGTTCCAATATCACTGGACGTAATTCCTCCTTTGGCTATGATAAAGGATGGCTCAACAGTCAGTTCGCTTACCAAAGACTGTACTGCATCCGAAATCTTTACCGAACGGAGAAGGGCCTTCTCCCTGGAATCATTTTCAACCGTAAGCAATTTTCTTCTGGTATAAACCACAGCGGTTTTTCCAGCCAGCATAATTTCTTCCATCTTTTTTCTTGTACGTGCTGTTTCCTCTGCGAATGCCTGCTCCTGCAGCACCAGATCGGAATCAAAGGCCACCGGTTCCATGTTCTCCATTTCCAGCAGCTTTTTCAGCTGTTTTGTGGTTTTGTCTGTATGAGATCCTACTATGACCAATCCTCCTGCTGTGCTCTTTTTCTTTATCAGCTCATTCCTCGTCAGCAACGGTTTCTGGGAAATTCCTCCCATTTCTTTTACAAAGGCTGCCGCTGTACGGAACAGATAATTTTTTCCCTCCCTCATAGCTCTGTATAAAGCAATGCAAAATATTTTAATGTCAATATTATCGACGGCATTAACCACAATCTTTGCAAAGTCTTCTGCATCCATAAGTTTTTCCCGGATATTTTCAAGTTTCATCCCTCTTAGTTCCTCCAGAGAAATGGAGATTACATCCTGGGCTTTATATTTTCCCTCTGTTTTCTCCTCAATATATTCTTTCAGATCCGAGGAGTGATAGGAAAAGGTGGCATCTTTAGCAAATTCTGTCTGTGCCGCCGGTATAAGCTCCTCCCCATATTTCACATAGTGAATATCCTGAATAGTATAGCGCCCTCCCTCTTTAAAAAAAGGACATAAAATTTCCCCGTCAACTTTTATTTTTTCCCTTTCTTCTATCACGTCTCTCAGTACTTCTGTTTCCAGAGGATAATGTCCTCTGAGTGTAGAATCGCTTCTGCTGATAATCAAATATGGTCTGTTTTTTTCTTTTGCCGTTTTTGCGATACCGTTTGCAATCTCTTTATGGATCCGGGTCGTATTTTCTTGGGTCAGTCCTCTGGAATTCGTCAGGATATAAAACATTTTTCTGTCTTCTTCAAATCCCTTTTTTATAGATTCTTCTGACCAGTCTGTATATACAGATATATCGTGGACTGTCTGCACACCGGTAGGGTCATCATCCAGGACTATGATCTTTTTGTTATCTCTCTCCATCTCTTTTTTTAAAAGCTCATCCACACATTCCTCATCTACGGAAGGATATTCTGCCAATACGCCGGTACTAATTGCCTTGTTCTGATCCATCTTTGTTTTCACCTCCACATATCCCGCTTTTTACAGTCACATCCGCCAGATTCTCGAAATACTTTATGATCCCGCAGTGATCCTCATTCATATGTCCGCCTACTTTCAGTGCCTGCATAACTTCAAACAACTGACTTGTAAACGGAAGAGGAACATCTATTTCATGAGCTGTGGCCATAACGTTTTTAATGTCTTTGTGATTTATGGAAATTTTTCCTCCCGGTTCAAAGTCCCTCCCCAGGATCATAGGCAGCTTTGCTTCAAGTACCGCACTGCCTGCCAGTCCTCCCCGGATTCCCTGGAATACTTTTTCCGGATCTGCCCCTGCTTTTGCCGCCAGCACAAAGGCTTCAGAGACTGCAGCAATATTGAGGTTCACAATGATCTGGTTCGCAAGTTTTGCCACGCTCCCGCTTCCGATACCCCCAATCCGACAGGCGGAGGCTCCCATGATCTCAAAATATTTTGTCAGCTTGTCAAAGTCCTCCTGACTTCCTCCGGCCATAAAAGCCAACGTTCCATCTACGGCCTTCGGCTCACCTCCGCTTACCGGTGCATCTACAAATCCCACATTCTTCTCTTTTAATTTCTTTCCGCACAGTTTTGATTCCTCCGGCGTCACCGAGCTCATATCACATACAATGGTCCCTTCCTTCAGTCCTTCTGCAGCGCCTCCTTCGCCAAAAAGTACGTCCTGGACAATTTTTCCATTTGGCAGGATCGTAAAAATAACTTTGCAGTTTTCTCCGATCTCTTTTAATCCTGCACTCTTCGCCCCGGCTTCTCTCAGTTCTTCTACTGCTTTTTCATTTAAATCGTTTACCCATAATTCCACTCCTGCTTTCAGCAGATTTTTTGCCATGGGTTTTCCCATAATTCCCAATCCAATAAATCCTGTTTTTTCCATTTTTTGCCTCCCGTTTGTTTTATATCTGCATTATACCAGTATACCGGTATACCGGTCAATATATTTTTCAAAGCATACATTGACCTGCGTCTGCCTTTGCGATAAAATATTTTATTATTTACGGACAAGGAGAACTTTATGGAAACGTCCAAACCTCTGCAGCAGCAGGCATACGAACATTTAAAGGGGCTGATCTATCAGGATTTTTTTTCTTATGATCAGATTTATTCAGAAACCAAAGTAGCAAAAGAAATGGGAATTTCCCGAACCCCTATGAGAGATGCGATCCATCGTCTTTCACAAGAGCGTTTCCTGGATATCATTCCCAGCAAAGGCTTTTGTCTCCATCAGATGAACCGACAGGACATCCAGGAAACTTTTCAGGTTCGGTCTGCTATTGAAGGATACTGCACATATCTCATTACCAAAGATTTTAAAATGGAGCGGGCAGTATCCCTCTTTGCACAGCTCCATGAAAATTTAAACCGGCAAAAAGAGCTCCTGCATACAACAAAATCGGTAAAAGATTTTGTCTCCATCGACAATGCCTTTCACCTGGCAATTGTTCAATATGCAGAGAATCATACTTTATGTGACCTGTTTCAAAGTTTCCTTTATCGTATCCAGCGTTTGGCAATACTTTCCCTGGCTCACGAAGGACGCATGGAAGAAACCATTCAAGAGCATGAAAATATTCTCGGCGCTATGGAACAAGGCTGTATAAATGATATCTATTCTATTACCATGCTGCATATGGAGAAGCCAAAAGGGCTGAATTTAGATGATATCAGGCAATAGGCAGCTGTTTTCCCCCGCCGCCATAAGCATAGATAAAAAAACCAGAAAACATTGCCGATCCTTCTATTGGTCTGCATTGCTTTCTGGTTCGTTCTTTATTATGCTTTCTTCAAATTTATTTTTCAAATACTGGTATTCCTCTACGATACCTCGGGTAATCTCATCCTCTTCCCGTTCATCATCGGGGTGATAGATTCTCAGCAGGGCCGAATACCTTTTATCCAGTTCTTCCATTGTTTTCAGGCCCTTAAAATAGTGGCTTTCTGATTCTGTATCCTCTGCTTCCTTTCCTTTATACCCGTTGTCAAAGGCTGACCATTGAAAATCCGGTCTTTTGTAAAAGGCTTTCCAATTCTTTGAATTTTCCATATAAAACCGCCATATCCAGCTGCAGGCCGCCTCCAGGACTACCATTACCAGGCCTACACCGGCAACAGGAACATAAATAAGGCCTCCTGCCACACAGATTGTCAGAACAATGGCAGCAACCCCAGGCCCGTTTCCCTGAATCTGAAGGGCCACTTCCACCAGTACTGCCAGAGATACTACTACTGAGGACAATATACAAACAAAAGAAACCACGGTTCCGGAAAATTTTAAAAAATACTGTACGCAGCGAATCAGAATAAAAGCTGCCGCCAGCGGAATCGCAAGAATCACCTTTAATATGATCAGTAAAATCTTTAGTATACGTCTGCCGTCAATCTTCTCCATCTTTTTACCTGCATTTCTAAAAACATTCAAAATCTGCCCCTTAGGGCTGCTTTTCTCTACAGGATTAGTTTACCATATCCGGCAGGATTTTCACAGGATAAATTTTTAACAAAATAAATTTCTTGATTCCAAATTTCAGGTATTGTGATCACTTACATGAAATTTTTTCAGATTACCGATCTTCTGCCGTCTTTCGGCCAGGATTTTCTCAATATCCTCCAGGGGAATGCCGGATTCTACCATCATAACCAGAAGATGATAGATCAGGTCGCAGATTTCATTGGCCGTATCCTCATTTTTGCCGTTTTTGGCTGCGATGATCACTTCGCTGCACTCTTCTCCGCATTTTTTCAGGATCTTATCCAATCCCTGTTCAAAAAGATAACAGGTATAGGATCCTTCTCTTTTTTCTTCTTTTCTTTCCCGGACTACCTGATACAGTCCTTCCATAACATCCATCATTTCTTCTCTTCCTCCCATAATTCTCTGAAAAAGCAGCTGTGGGCCCCTGTATGACAGGCTGCACCTGTCTGGATCACTGTAATCAGAAGGGTATCCTCATCACAGTCTCCTTTTATGTCAACTACTTTCTGGACATGTCCGGAAGTAGCTCCTTTGTTCCACAGTTCCTGCCTTGAGCGGCTGTAAAACCAGGTATAGCCGGTCTCAAAAGTCTTCTCCAGGCTTTCCCGGTTCATATAAGCCAGCATCAGCACTTCTCCTGTATCTTTTTCCTGGACGATAGCCGGCAGGAGATCGCTTTTCTTAAAATAATTCTCAATATTTATCATTTTCAATTCCTTCTTACTGGGATATTTTGTTCTCTTAAATGTTCTTTTACCTGTTCTACCGTCAGCTCCCGGAAATGGAAAAGAGATGCCGCCAGAGCCGCATCTGCTCCGGTTTTCTCGAAGACCTCTGAAAAATGTTCCAGCTTCCCACAGCCGCCGCTGGCGATCACAGGAATTGAAACCCTGTCACAGACTGCCTGGGTCAGTTCCAGGTCAAAACCGTCCCGGCATCCGTCTGTATCCATAGAAGTCAGCAGGATCTCTCCGGCTCCCAGCTCCTGGCACCTTTTTGCCCATTCCAGGGCATCCAGTCCGGTATCTTTCCTTCCTCCATGGACTACCACATGGAAGTCCCCGTTTTCGTCTCTCCTGGCGTCAATGGCTACCACTACACACTGGCTTCCGAAGATTTTTGCCGCGTCAGCGATCAGCTGGGGATTCTTTACCGCTGCAGAATTTACAGAAACCTTGTCTGCTCCTGCCCGGAGGATCTCCCGAAAATCCTCTACTGTACGAATGCCTCCCCCCACCGTAAGGGGAACGAACACATGCTGTGCAGTTTTCCGGACCACGTCCGTCATGGTCTTTCTTCCCTCGTGGGTAGCCGTAATATCCAGGAAACAGATCTCGTCTGCTCCCTGTCTGTCATATTCTATGGCACACTCCACAGGATCTCCTACTTCTTTGATACCTACGAAGTTCACGCCTTTTACTACTTTTCCATCCCTGACGTCCAGACAGGGAATGATCCTCTTAGCCAGCATCAGAATTCACCTGCTTTCTCGATGGCTTCTTTCAGGTCGATAGCACCGGAATAAATGGACTTTCCGCAGATACAGCCGTACAGTCCCAGTTTGGCACAGTTTTCAATATCTTCTATAGACCGTACGCCGCCGCTGGCGATCACCCGGCAGGACACTGCATCATTTAACTGTTCCAGGTGATCCAGGTTTACCCCGGTAAGTGTCCCGTCACGGGAAATGTCTGTATAGATCAGGGTCTTAACTCCCATCTGTTCCATAGCCATAGCCAGTTCCAGATAGCATACCGCACTGGTTTCCATCCAGCCTTCCGTAGCCACCATACCGTCTCTGGCATCGATCCCCACGGCAATCTTATCCCCAAATTCTTTCACTGCTTCGGCCACCAGAGCAGGATTTTTTACCGCCGCAGAGCCCAGGATAATCCTGGAGATCCCCTCTTTCAGGTAGTCTTCTATGGTTTTCATATCCCGGATACCGCCGCCCAGCTCTGTATTCAGCCCGGTTTCTCTGGCAATCTTTAAAAAAATCTCCCTATTTACAGGATAAGCGTCTTTGGCTCCGTTTAAGTCTACCATATGTATCCATTTTGCCCCTTCCCGGGCGAATTTTCCAGCCGTTTCAAAAGGATCTTCCGCTACCTTCTGGGCTGTCCCGTAGTCTCCTTTAAACAGACGGACACAGGTTTTATCTTTAATATCGATTGCAGGTAATACTATCATACTTTCACCAGCCTTGCAAAATTTTCTAACATGTTCAATCCTGTCTTTCCGCTTTTCTCCGGATGGAACTGAGCGCCGTAGACCAGTCCCCGATGGACCAGAGCCGGGATCCGCTCTCCATAAACCGTATAGCAGGATATATTTTCATCCTCCGTTTCTGCCCGGAAGGAATGGACGAAATACACATAAGGCTCCTCCTCCATATCTTCCGTCATCACACAGGGATTCAGCACCCGAAGGTCGTTCCAGCCCATGTGGGGGATCTTCAGCCCTTTGCTGTCAACCGGGATCACCTGACCGGGTATCAGCCCCAGACCTTCGGTCTCTTTGAATTCAAAGCCTTTTTCAAAAAGCAGCTGCATTCCCAGGCAGATTCCAAGGAGAGGCTTCTTTAAAGCTTCTCTGCGGATCACCTCTGTAAGGCCTTTCTTTTCCAGCATATCCATGGCATCCGGAAAAGCTCCCACACCGGGAAGGATCAGCCCGTCCGCCTTTTCGATCTCTTCCCGGTCACCGGTCACGCAATTCTCTACTCCCAGATAGTCCAGGGCGTTTTTTACGCTGAACAGATTCCCTGCTCCATAATCAATAATTCCTATCATCACAACACTCCCTTTGAAGAAAGCACGCCTTTGTCTGTCTCTGTCACCGCTTCCCTGAGGGCATGGGCAAAGGCTTTAAATATGGCTTCAATCTTATGATGGTCATTTTCCCCGTACAGGACTTTCAGATGAAGGGTAATCCCCGCCTGGAAAGCCAGGGCCCGGAAAAATTCTTTCACCATGCAGCAGTCAAGGGTGCCTACGGATGGATTCGCAAAGTCTGCGTCAAAAACCAGGAAAGCCCTTCCGCTGACGTCCAAGGCACAGAACCCCAGTGCCTCATCCATAGGAATATAAAAACTTCCATATCTTCGGATACCTCCTTTATCCTGCAGGGCTTCCTTCAGGGCCATTCCCAGAACGATCCCCAGATCCTCGATGCTGTGGTGACAGTCCACCTCCAGATCTCCCTTCATGGCAAGATCAATGTCAAAACCTCCATGAACACAGAGGGCATGCATCATATGATCAAAAAATCCCACACCACAGGTTCCCTGATAGCTTCCCTCTCCATCCAGGTTCCAACTCAAAGAAATCCGGGTCTCCTTGGTATTTCTTTCGATTTTTCCCACTCTCACCGTTTGCTCCTCCTCTCTCGTCTACTGAAGCAGCTTGTCCAGGGCCCGGATCAGCTCCTGATTTTCCGCCCTGGATCCGGCAGATATTCGCAGATAGCCGTTCATGTTCCGAATAGAGATCCCTTCTTTTTTCAAAGCCTCAAAAATCTCCCCGCTGTGTTCAGTCTTTAAATACAGGAAGTTTGTCTCAGTAGGGTACAGCTTCTGTATATCTTTTTTCTTCTCCGCCAGAGCCGCCATATTCTGATAAAGCTCCTGGGTGGAAGCCTTGATCTGGGCAGTACATTTTTCCAGGTACTCTCTGTGTCCCAGAATCACACACCCCACCGCCTGGGTCATGGAATTTACATTATAAGGCGCCTTCAGCGTTTTCAGTATATTTGTGATCCGGGCATTTGCCGCTGCAAAGCCCAGACGGATCGCCGCCATTCCAAAGGCTTTGGAGCAGGTCTTCAAGACGATCAGGTTTTCATAATTCTCGATCTCGTCCAGCACAGATCCCTCTGAAAATTCCATATAAGCCTCGTCCACTACCACCATAGCGTCCACAGCGCCTACAATTTTCAGGATATCCTCCCGGCCCATGGTCACTGCCGTAGGATTACATGGATTGGAAAACACCAGGAGTTTTGCATTGCACTGAGCTGTCTTCTCGATGATCTGCTCCGGAGTCACTTTCATATTCTCATCTTTATTCAGGGCTTCTGCTTTTGCTCCTACCATCCTGGTATAAAAGCTATACATACTGAAATCGGGAAGGATGGTCAGCATCGTGTCTCCCTGTCCCAGAAAATTAGGAACAATTATAGAGATCAGCTCGTCAGAGCCGTTTCCCGCAGTAAGCAGCTCCGGTTTTATATGAAAAAGCTCTCCGAACTTTTCACACAGCCTGGTTGCATTTGGATCCGGATAACGGTTAAATTCCACATGGGAGACAGCCTCCATGATCTCCTTTTTGATCTCCTCCGGCATTTCCAGAAAACTCTCGTTGGCGTCCAGACGCACACGGTAAGTTTCTGTTACCGGATCGTACTTGGGAAGATTTTCCAGCTTTTTGGGCAGTCTGTAGCTCATGTTATCCTCTCCTCTCTTTTACGTCCTTTTCCACTTTACCGATCAGTTCTTCAATCTCTTTTTTTCTCAGCTTCATACTGGCAATATTTACGATCAGTCTGGCGCTGACCTGACAGATATCTTCAATAACCTCCAGACCGTTTTCTCTCAGTGTGGTCCCTGTCTCCACAATATCCACGATAGCGTCTGCCAGTCCCAGTACAGGAGCCAGCTCTACAGATCCTTCGATCTTCACCAGCTCCACGTCCATATTTTTCCCTTCAAAAAAACTTTTTGCCACATTCATATATTTGC
>ERZ1643249.1792-NODE-1792-length-20966-cov-61.672613_pt1 | contig 20966 bp, 12 predicted proteins | sample MGYA00579263_ERZ1643249 | MGnify/ENA primary metagenome ERZ1643249 (study PRJEB29033, sample SAMEA4952264) | chicken gut metagenome | biome: Broiler Chicken; feature: Gastrointestinal Tract; material: Caecum | place: Ireland | collected 2018 | study: Broiler... | reverse complement strand
TGAGGATATAGGGCATGAGCATGGGCTGGGAGAGCGGCGTGCGCGCTTCGCACTTATTCTTGAGCTTTTCGTAGATGAGCCGCTCGTGTGCCGCGTGCTGATCGATAAAGTACGCTTCATCGCCGCGCTCGAAGATGAGGTACGTTTCAAAGAGTACGCCGCGGAATATGAGCGTAGAAGGGTCGATCTTCTGCTGTTTTGCCCTTTCGTCGCGCTCCAAAAGGTATTTTTTGTTCTCCTCGAAGGCGTCTTCCTGCTCTTCCTGCGGGGCGGGGCGCGAAGACGCGAGAGGCGAGCGCACTTCGAAGGTGTTGGGCTTCTCCTCTTCGAGGGCGCGGACGCGCTCACGGCCGTGAAGTTTGGGGATCTCGAATGCGAGCTCCTTCTTCGCCTCCTCCACGCTCATGCGAGGGGCGGGCTTTGCGGTTTGGGACGCCTCTGCGGGCTTGGGAACAGCCTTGAATGCCGGCGCCGAGGCTTCGGAAACGGCGTTTGCAGGCGCGGGCTGCGCAGCGGGGGCTTTTGCGGGAGCTTCTGGAAGGGGCGAGACAGCCCCCTTGTTCTTCCCCACAGTGGAAGAGATGGCGGGCGAAATGTATTCGAGCGCCGCGGAGCTCCCGTCGAGCACCGCCGAGATGACGGAATACACCGTACCGTAGACGATGCGGTTATCGGCAAAGCGGACGTCTGCCTTATTGGGATGCACGTTGACGTCGACGACCTCGGGCGGCACCTCCAAAAAGAGCACATAGAAGGGATACTGCCGCTTCATGAGGTAGCTCCCGTAGGCGTTGGTGACGGCGAGCGCGACCGTCTGATTGACGATGTATCTTCCGTTCAGAAAGAGGCTCTGATAGCTTCGGTTGGGCTTGTTGTAGGCGCGGTTGCCGATATATCCGAAAAGGCGCATGCCGTGCTTTTCGGCGCGGATGGAGATGCAGTTTTGAAGCGTCCCCGCACCGTACACGACGGCGAGCGCGCTTTCGAGCCCGTCGCCGAAGGAGCGGTAGCGCACCTTGCCGTTGACGAGATAGGTGAAGGAAATTTCGGGGCGGGAGAGCAGGAAGCGCGCCATGATGGCGGTGATGTCCCCCTCCTCGCTCGCGTCACTCTTTAGGAATTTGAGGCGGGCGGGCGTGTTGTAAAAGAGGTTTTCGACGGTGACGACGGTGCCCTCTGCGCCGCCTGCGGGGGAAATTTCGCCGAAGACGCCCCCCTCTACGGTGAGCGAGTACGCTTCCTCCCCCTTCGCGCGGGAGAGGATGGTCGTCTTGGATACGGAAGCGACGGAAGCGACCGCCTCGCCGCGGAAGCCGAGCGTAAAGATGGCGGCAAGGTCGTCCGCCGTCTTCAATTTGCTTGTCGCGTGCGGCAGGAAGGCGGCTTTGAGGTCGTCTTTTTTGATGCCCGAGCCGTTGTCCGTCACGCGGATGAGCTTTTTGCCGCCGCCCTCCGCTTCGACGGTGATCTCCGTGGCGCCCGCGTCGATGGCGTTTTCGACGAGCTCCTTGACGACGGAATACGGCCGGTCGACGACCTCGCCTGCTGCGATGCGGTTATAGACTTCGGGGGGCAGAATGTTGATCATTTGTTCTCCTTCCAGCGCACGATGAGCTGAAATGCCGCCATGGGCGTGAGGGTGTTGATGTCGAGCGCGGCAAGCTCGTCAAGGACGGGGCTGCTCTCCGCCTCGGGCGATCCGGGCTCTTCGGGCTCTTGGGAAATATTTTGCGCACTGCGCGCGAGGTCGTTCTTTTCGAGCTTCTTTAAGATGCGCTTGGCGCGAGACGTGACTTCTTCGGGTACGCCTGCAAGGGAAGCGACTTCGACGCCGAAACTGCGCGACGCCCCGCCCCGCACGATCTTGCGCAGGAACACAATGGAGCCGTTGACTTCGCGGGCGTTTATTTTATAGTTCTTGACGCCCTCGAGCCGCCCTTCGAGCTCGGTGAGTTCGTGATAGTGCGTTGCAAAGAGCGTCTTTGCGCGGATCTTTTCGTTGAGATATTCGATGACCGCCCACGCGATGGAGAGGCCGTCGTAAGTGCTCGTGCCGCGCCCCACTTCGTCGAGGATGAGAAGGGAGCGGGAAGTGGCATTGCGCAAAATGTTGGCGACTTCCGTCATTTCCACCATGAAGGTGGAGCGGTCTAAAATCAAATTGTCGCTCGCGCCGATGCGGGTGAAGATGCGGTCGGTAAGCGGCACGCGCGCCCGCTTTGCAGGCACGAAACAGCCGATGTGCGCCATGAGCGCGATGAGCGCCGTCTGGCGGAGATAGGTGCTCTTGCCCGCCATGTTGGGGCCCGTGATGACCATCGTGCGGTTCTGATCGCCGTCCAAGAGGCAGTCGTTGGGCACAAAGCGGTCTTTGGAGAGCGCTTCGACGACGGGATGACGGCCGTCCTCTATTTCAAGCGCGCCGTCTTCGGCAATTTCGGGGCGGCAGTACTTGTTTTCCTTTGCTTTCGTCGCGAAGGCGAGGAAGCAGTCGAGCTGCGCAACGGCGGAGGCGAGCTGCTGGAAGACGGGGATATTTTGGGAGAGGACGGACAAGATTTCGTCGAAGAGCTCCTCTTCGAGGCGGCGGGAGCGCTCGTCGCTGCCCAAAATTTTGCTTTCGAGCTCTTTGAGCTCTTCCGTCGTGTAGCGTTCGCCGTTCGTGAGCGTCTGGCGGCGCACATAGGAATACGGAACTTTCTCCTTGAAGGAATTGCTCACCTCGATATAGTAGCCGAACACGCGGTTGAAGCCCACTTTCAAAGTGCGGATGCCCGTGCGTTCGCGCTCGCGCGCTTCGAGTTCGGCGATGAGGGTGCGGCTCTCCGACCTGATGTCGCGGAGGGAATCGAGCGTTTTGTTGTAGCCGCGGCGGATGAAATTCCCCTCTTTGCGCGTCGTCGCCGTCTCGGAAATGGCGCTGTCTAAAAGAGCGCAAATTTCGCGCGTATCGGCAAGGTCGGAGGCAATGGCGCGGAGCAGTCCGGAGGAAAAGCCCGTCAGCTGCATTTTAAGCGATGGAATGGCGGCGAGCGAACGGGAGAGCGAGATGCAGTCCTGCGGCTGTAAATTGCCGTTGGAGATGCGACCCGCGAGGCGCTCGATATCGCGCATGCCGCCCAAAAGATCGGAGATGCCCATGCGGACGACGGTGGCAGAGGCAAGCTCTTCGACGGCGTCGAGGCGGCGGTCGATCTTCTCCTTATCGAGAAGCGGCGTGATGAGCATGGAAGCGAGCTTCCTGGCGCCCATGCCCGTGCGCGTCTTATCGAGGAGCCATAAAAGCGAGCCGTAGCGCTTGCCCTCGGCGTTGTTTTTTAAGATCTCCAAATTGCGGACGGCGACGGGATCGAGCGTCATATAGCCCGCGCTCTCGGAAAGGGTCAGGCGGTTGATGTTGGAAAGGGCGTGCTTCTGCGTTTCGCGCAGGTACTCGAGGAGCGCGCCCGCCGCAATGGCGGCAATGGGCTTTGCGTCGAGCCCCAACGCTTCCAAAGACGCCGCATGGAGCTGCTCTTTGAGGTTCTTTTCGGCAGAAGCGGCCGCAAATGCCCACGGGAGATAGCAGGAAAAGGCGGGCAGGAGATGGCGCTCGACTTCTTCGCTCTCCTTGACGTCGAGGAGAAGTTCGTCGTTGCAGATGATCTCGGCGACGGAGAGATTGACAAGGTGCGACAAAAGCGCCTCTTTGTCCTCTTCGCAGGAAGCACAGAATTCGCCCGTCGTGATGTCTGCCCACGCGAGGGCGTACTGCCCCGAACGCTTGACGGCGCAGGCGATGTAGTTGTTCTTGCGCTCATCCAGAAGGCCGTCTTCGATGAGCGTGCCCGCCGAGACGACGCGGATGACGTCCCGCTCCACCATGCCGCGGCCCGCTTCCTTGGGGTCGGAAAGCTGTTCGCAGATCGCGACCTTCTCGCCCAGAGAGACGAGCTTGGAGATGTATGTTTCCGCCGCGTGATAGGGAACGCCGCACATGGGCGCGCGCTCTTCGAGCCCGCAGTCCCGCCCCGTGAGCGTGAGATCGAGGAGTTTGGAGACGCGCACGGCGTCGTCGAAGAACATCTCGTAAAAGTCGCCGAGACGATAGAAAATGACGCAGTCTTTGTACTGCTCTTTGACTTTGAGATAGTGCTCCATCATGGGAGAGAGAGCCATAGATGTCCTCCTGAGTATATCAAGTTAAAAAATGAAGGCGCGCGGCACCGTATTGCGACGATTTTTTTCAAACCAAAGTACCGAACAGCGATATGCCATTTGCATGGTCGACTTTCAAATTTACAAACTCGCCGATGACGTTTTGTTCGCTTGCAAAGTAGCCCATGCGGCCCGATTCGTTTCTTCCGAGATAGAGCCCCTTCTTTTCGTCGTAGTCCTCGCACAGAATTTCCGTGACTTTGCCGACATATTCGAGCGATTTGAGCCGTGTGTTTTCGTTGACGGCGTCGACGAGGCGCATGATGCGCTCTTTGGAGACTTCTTCGGGGATGCGTCCCTCCATCTGAGCCGCCTTGGTGCCCGTGCGGGGGGAGTAGACGAAGGTGAAGGCGGAGGAAAAGTCCGCCTCTTTGACGAGGGAGAGCGTCTGAAGGAAGTCCTCCTCCGTCTCCGTCGGGAAGCCGACGATGAGATCGGTCGTGACGGCGCAGTTCGGGATGAATTCGCGCAGCATCCTGATCTCGCTCGTGTACTTTTCGCGCGTGTAGCGGCGGTTCATGAGAGCGAGGATGCGGTCGCTCCCCGCCTGCACGGGAAGATGGAGCAAATTGCAGATCTTATCGTGCTTCTGCATGACGAGGGCGAGCTCTTTCGTGAAATCTTTGGGGTGCGACGTCATGAAGCGCAGGCGGAATTTGCCCTCGATCCGGGCGCAGCGGTCCAAAAGTTCGGGGAAGGACATGCCGCCCTGCCCGTCGCTGTTGTAGGAGTTGACGTTTTGCCCTAAAAGCGTGATCTCTTTGTAGCCTTCTTTGACAAGGCTTTCGACTTCTTCTAAGATGACTTCCGCCCTGCGGGAGCGCTCGCGCCCCCTCACATAGGGCACGATGCAGTAGGTGCAGAAGTTGTTGCAGCCGTAGGTGATGTTCACCCAGGCGTTGGGATAGCTCGTGCGGACGGGCGTGATATGATCTTCCGTCTCCTTTCGCTCGGGAAGGACGGAGACCTGCTTTTTGCGCTTTTCGCGCAGGGCATCGATGAGGGCGCCGAGCTCCGCGACGTTGTGCGTGCCGAAGATGATGTCGATGAAAGGAAACTTCTCTTTGAGAAGCTGCGCCTTGCCTTCTTCCTGCGCCATGCAGCCGCCCACGGCGACGATGAGCTCTTTTTTGCGCTTTTTGAGCTTTTTTAAGTTGCCGATGTTGCCGAAGGCGTGGTTTTCTGCGTTTTCGCGGATGCAGCAGGTGTTGAAGACGATGATATCTGCCTCTTCCTCTCTCTCGACAGGGGTCGAATACCCCTTTTCGCGGAGGATGCCCGCGATCTTTTCCGATTCGTGGACGTTCATCTGGCAGCCGTATGTGACGATATGATAGTTCAAAGCGTGGAAAAGACCTCCCCTACTTTTTCGTGGATAACAAGTTCACACTCGCCGTCCAAGGGCGTTTTGTCGCGGTTGATGAGCACGAGGTGCTCGCCGCGGAAATAGTTCAAAAAACTTGCGGCGGGGTAGACAGAGAGCGACGTGCCCGCCACGATGAGAAGATCGGAGGACGCAATGGCGCGGACGGCGCCGAGGATGGTATTCTCGTCGAGCGGTTCGCCGTAGAGGACGACGTCGGGCTTGATGATGCCGCCGCATCCGCAGCGGGGAATGCCCGCGCTTTCTTTGATATATTCCGCCGGAAAGCGCTTGCCGCAGGAAAGGCAGTGATTGCGGTAAATGCTGCCGTGGAGTTCGAAGACGCGCTTGGAGCCCGCCTTCTGATGGAGGCCATCGATGTTCTGCGTGACGACGGCAAGGAGTTTGCCCTCCTGCTCCCATTCGGCAAGTTTTTTGTGCGCCGCGTTGGGCTCGGCGTTCAAGGGGAGCATTTTATCGCGGTAAAAGCGGTAAAATTCTTCGGTGTGCGAATAGAAGTAGGTGTCGCTCAAGATGGTTTCGGGCGGGACGGAATACTTTTGGTTGTAGAGCCCGTCCTGAGAACGGAAGTCGGGGATGCCGCTCTCCGTTGAGACGCCCGCGCCGCCGAAAAAGACGATGCGGGAACTGTTTGCGACAAGTTCTTTGAGTGTTGCCATGCGCCTTTTCCTCCTGATACCTGATTATAGCACAAAATGCGCCGTTTTTCAACCCGTGCCGCTGACCGCGTGCGAATTTTTTGCAAAAAAGCACATACTGCGGGCAATGAAAGTTTTCGGGAAGATCATGCTCATTGTGGGAGCGGCGCTCCTTATCGCCCTTGCCGCCTTCGTGCTGTTTGCGCTTGTTTCGACGGCGAACGTGAAACTCGAGCCCGAGAAACTGCACACGGAGAGCGCGCAGGTGCAGCTTCTGGCGGGAGACGGCGAAAAGATCGCCTCGCCCAAACAATATGCGGAGCTCGAGACGCTGCCGCCGCATCTTCCCGCCGCGTTTGTGGCGGTCGAGGACAAGCGCTTTTATGCGCACGGGGGGTTGGACGTTTTGCGCATCGGGAAAGCGGCGCTCAAAAATATCGCAAGTTTTTCCTTCCGCGAGGGGGCTTCGACCATCTCGCAGCAGCTCATCAAGAACACCCATCTTTCGGGGGAGAAGACCATCCGCCGCAAGCTCAAAGAATGGAAGCTGACGCGGCAGCTGGAAAAAAATTATTCGAAGGAGCAAATTTTGGAGCTCTATCTCAACTCCATCTACTTCGGGCACAGCGCCTTCGGCGTGGGGAGCGCCGCGCAGTACTACTTCGGAAAGGACGCGGGCGAGCTTGTGCCCGCCGAGAGCGCCATGCTGGCGGCTTTGGTGCGCTCGCCCAACCGCTACTCCCCCTTCCGAGACGAGGCGGCGTGCAAAGAGCGGCGCGATCTGGTGCTCGCCCTCATGGAAGAGCAGGGCGTTTTGTCGGCGCAAGAGGCGAAGGAGGCGAAGGAGACCCCCCTCCCCCAAACGCCGCACGAAAATAAGACTTCGAGCTATGTGCAGCTCGTGTTTGAAGAACTTTCCGAAGTATTCCCCGAGCTTGCGTCGGAGGATAAGCTCGTCGTCGAGACGTACTTCGACCGCGCGCTGCAGGAGAAGATGGAAGCGTATTCGGCGGAGAGCGGCTGCACGCTGATCGCGGCGGAGAATGAGGGGCATGCGCTCATCGCCTATCATACGACGGCAGGAGAGATCCGAAGGAGCCCCGCTTCCCTCATCAAGCCCTTGGGGGTGTACGCGCCCGCGCTCGAAGAGGGGCTGCTCTCCCCCGCGACGCCGCTTCTCGACGAGCCCGTCTCTTACGGGGGGTACTCCCCCAAAAATTACGACGGGAAGTGCGCGGGCTATGTGAGCGCGCGGGAGGCGCTTGCAAGAAGCCTCAACATCCCCGCCGTCAAGGTGATGAATAGCGTAACGCCCAAAAAGAGTGCTCAATATCTGCGGGAGATGGCGCTGCCCGTGTATGCCGAGGATGAGACGCTCGCACTCGCCCTCGGCGGGATGCGGGTGGGCTTTACGATGAGAGAGCTTGCCTCCGCCTTTTTGACCCTCTCGGACGGCGGACTGTTTGCGCCCGCGAAGTGCATCAGGCGCGTGACAGACGAAAGCGGGAAGGTGCTCTATGAACGGGCGGAAGAGAAGCGGCGCGTCTTTTCGGAAGAGACAAGCTATCTCCTTTCGGACATGCTGCACACGGCGGCGACGGAGGGCACGGCGAAGAAACTCAGGACGCTCCCCTATTTCGTGAGCGCAAAGACGGGCACGGGCGGAACGGAAAAGGGCAATACGGACGCCTATGCAATGGGATATACGTCGGAGCATACCCTCGGCGTGTGGCTCGGGAACAGCGACAATTCCCCCATCTCCGAAACGGGCGGAGGCGAGCCTGCGAACGAGCTCCATGCGCTTTTTAAGGCGCTCTATCGGGAGAGACAGCCCGCTCCTCCCGCGCGCCCCGAGGGCATTGTGGAAGCGGCGCTCGACAGAGAGGAATACGAAAGCAAACACCGATTGGTGCTCGCCGACCCTGTGGCGCCCGCCGTTTTGACGACGAAGGAGCTGTTTTCCGCCGCGCATCTTCCGCAGACGGTGAGCGACCGATTTTCGATGCCGCGCATCGAAAATCCACACATTTTTGTGAAAAACGGGGTGGTGTGCATCCGATTATGTCTGACACAGTACTATGATTACGAGGTAAAACGCGAAGGCGGGGGCGAAAATAAGCTCATTTACCGCGGAAAATGGCGGGAAACGGTGTGCGACGGCAGCGTGAGGGCGGGCGTCCGCTATACCTATACCGTGACGCCCTTTTATGGGGAGAAGGCGGGAGAGAGCGTCGTGCTCCCCTCTGTGCGCCTCGATGAGGGGGAGCTGCCCGAAGAATGGTGGGAGTAACGGAAAGGCGATTGACCCTAATATGAGGAAGTATAGAGACGCCCGCCCGCATTTTTGCGGGCGGGCGGGGAATGCGGCGCGGCGCCCCCGGGTTTGGGGGCGCCGCGCCGCTTATGATGTGTTTTTATTCGGTGAGATCGAAGACCTCTTTGCTTGCCATCGCCTCGTCCATGAGGCGGGCGACATCGAGCTTATTTTCCTCCTCTTCGACGAAGGAGAGCTTGGGCTTGATGGCGGGGAATTCGGGCAGGAAGACGGTGCAGCAGTCCTCGTACGGGAGAACGGACGTCTCGTAAGTGCCGATCTTGCGCGAGATCGAAATGATCTCGTCCTTGTCGAAGCCGATGAGCGGGCGCAGGACGGGGAGCGTGACGACGGCGTTCGAGGAAGTGATGCCCTCGATGGTCTGGCTTGCGACCTGGCCCAAACTTTCGCCCGTGATGAGGCACTGCCCGCCGATCTGTTTTGCATGGCGCTCCGCAAGGCGGTACATGAAGCGGCGAAGGAGGGTGACGTTGAGTTCAGGCGCGCACTTGGCGTGGATCTCCTCCTGGATGTGCGCGACGTTGAGCGTTACGAGGCGGGCGGAGTGGGAGAAGCGGGAAAGCTCGCGGGCGAGCTCCTTGACTTTCTCCTTCGCCCCGTCGTTGGTGTAGGGGTAGCTGTGGAAATGGAGAAGTTCGACGCTCATGCCGCGCTTTGCCATCATATAGCCCGCGACGGGAGAGTCGATGCCGCCCGAGATGAGGAGCACCCCCTTGCCCGACGTGCCGACGGGCATGCCGCCGACGCCCGGCTCGAACGCCGAAAAGACGAGCGCGGTGCCGTTTTCGCGGATGTCGAGACAGACGGTGTGCTGGGGGGCGTGGACGTCCACCCTGAGGGCGGGGTTCTTATCGAGTAAATACCCCCCAACTTCGGCGTTGAGCTGCATGGAAGTTTTGGGGTACTTCTTGTCGGCGCGGTGGGTATCCACCTTGAAGGTGCCCTCCTTGGGGCAGACTTTAAGGGCGGCAGCAAAGAGCTCCCCCATCGAGGTGCCCGTCGAGAGCCCGACCGAATAGGAATGCACGCCGAAGACGCGGGAGATGCGGTCGCAGATCTCCTCGGTGCGGTCTTCGTCGAAACAGGCGACGAGATAGCGGCCGCTCAGGCGGTGCAGTTCGTGTTTAAGGCCCTTTAAGGCGCGCTCCAGATTGACGGAGAAGACGCGCTCGAAATATCCCCTGTTCTTGCCTTTTAAGTGGATCTCCGCATAGCGGATGATGATGACTTTTTGCATATTCAACTCCTTGCCGTGCGTGCGATGAGCTCGCGCGCCGCACTGTTGGCAGCCTGTGCCGCCGTTTGGACTTCCTCTTGCGTCGTCGTGGGCGAGAAACTGAACCGAAGGACGCCGTTGAGATACTCCTTCCCTACGCCGCAGGCGGTGATGACGCGGCTTGTGGGGTGCTTGGAAGAACAGGCGCTGCCCGTGCCCACGAGGACGCCGCGCTCCTCCAAAAGGCGCTGCAATATTTCGCCGCGCAGGTTTTTCGCCGCGACGGTGAGGATGTACGGCGTGCCGTCTTCGGGCGAGATGCGCATAAAAATATCCTTGTCGAGCGCGGAAAAGAGCTGCTCGCGGTATTCTTTGATGCGCGCATAATCGCCATCAAGGGTAGAAAACTTCTTTTTTGCCGCCGCTTCGAAGCAGAGGATGCCGAAGACGTTCTCCGTCCCGCTGCGAAAGCCCCCTTCCTGCCCGCCGCCGAAGATATAGGGCGAAAGCGGAACGCCTTTGCGGCGGATGAGCGCGCCCGTCCCCTTTGCGCCGCCGATCTTATGGGCGCTGACTGCATAAAAGTCGATGTCGGGCGTGAGACGGAACGGGAGCTTGCCGAACGCCTGCACGCCGTCGCTCAGAAAGAGACAGCGCGGGTTCTTACTTTTGACGGCTTTGGCAAGCGAAATAATGTCGTTGACGGCGCCCGTCTCGTTGTTGACATGGACGACGGAAACGAGCGTCGTCTTGTCGTCGACAAGGGATAGAAGCGCTTCCGCGTCCACCCTGCCGTCGGAAAGAAGGGGCGCAAAGCGGGGTTCGATATTGCGCTGTCTGAGCTCCGAAAAGCTCTGATAGACTGCGGCGTGCTCCCCCGCCGTCGTCACCGCGTTGCCGCGGCGGGCGGCAGAGAAGATCGCCGTATTGTCCGCCTCCGAGCCGCACGAGGTGAAATAAAGTTCGAAGCGCGTTTTATCGGCGATCCGCGAGAGGAGAAATTCCCGCGCACGGCGGAGTTCGCCCTGCACCAAGACCCCTCCGCCATAGAGCGCAGAGGGGTTGAAGTACTTCTCATGAAGATAGGGAAGCGCTGCCTCCACCGCGTCCTTGTCGGGACGGGTGGTGGCGGCATTGTCGAGATAGATCATGTTTAGTTTGCTTCGTACTTGGTTCTTCCTGCGGCGCGGACGAGGTATTCCAAGATCTCGCGGCGGGCTTCGATGATGACGAGCACCTTCTCGATCGAGGAAGAATAGAGGATATAGAAGAATTCCTTGCCTTCGGCGGGTTCTTCGTTGGGCGTCATGCGGAGGATCTGCTTCTTACCCATGCCCGCCTGCGTGCGCACGAAGGACTCCTTTGCACAGCTCCCGATCTTGAGCATCTGATCGGCTTTGAGCGTGCGCAGGTACTTGCGCTTCTTGCCGTTGAAGACTTTGGAGATGCGCAGTTCGTCCTCGACGAAGGTATAGTCGAAGCTCACGTTGTAGCGGCGCCTGAAGACGAGCAGCAGGACGGCGATGAGGATGCCGAAGAGCGGGAAGCTCGCCCAGACGAGGGCGTTGAACACCTTGCCGATGACGGAGAGCTCTTCTTCGGTGAGGATGCCCGCAAGCACCGTAGACATGATAAAGACATAGACGCAGGAAAGCGCGATGAGCACGATCGCCGCAATGGTGAAGCCCTTGTTGAACTTCTCCTCTCTTACGGCATCGACGGGGACCGCGCTCTCCTCATAAAACATTTCGCGGATCACTTAGAATGCCACCTTGCCTTCGTAGATCTTCTGGACGCCTCCCGTCAAGATGACGCGGCCGTCCGAACGGTAGCGGACGATGAGATCGCCGCCGCGGAGCTTGACCGTGATGTCGGTATCCTTCTTGCAGAAGCCTTTGAGAACGCAGGCGACCGCCGCTGCCGCCGCGCCCGTGCCGCAGCCCCACGTTTCGCCGTTGCCGCGCTCCCAGACGCGCATCTTGATGGTGTATTCGTTGACGACGCGGATGAATTCGACGTTGGTCTTGTTCGGGAAGTATTTGCTGTTCTCGATCTTGGGGCCGAGCTTTTCGACGGGTACGTCGTCGACCTTCTTGGAGAAGATGACGCAGTGAGGATTCCCGAGGTTGACGAGGGTGACGGGATACACTTCGCCGTCGATCTCCATGGGCTCGTCGACGATCTGCTCCCCTTCCCAGACGGAAGGGATCTTCTTGCCGTTGAGCTCGGCAACGCCCAGATCGACGCTCGCGGAGGAGACGACGCCGCCGAAGGAGAAGACGGTGACGTCCTTGACGCCGCTGCCCGTTTCGATCTTCATCGTATCGCCCTTGACCATGCCCGTTTCGTGCAGGTACTTGGCGACGCAGCGGATGGCGTTGCCCGCCATCATGCCCTCCGAGCCGTCCTGGTTGAAGATGCGCATCTTCGCATCGGCGACTTCCGACTTTTCGATGAGCACGATGCCGTCGCCGCCGATGCCGTAGTGACGGCTGACAAAGTTGATGGCGAGCGATTCGGGGCAGGTGATCTGACCGTCCGTGTTGTCGAAGTAGATATAGTCGTTGCCGCACGACTGCATCTTGACGAAGTGGAGCTGCATCTTCTCCTTGCGGAGGCGGTTGATATCGACGAGCTCGGTGTTGTACTCGGTGAACTTGCTGGCGATGATGTCGCAGAGGGCGTTCGCCGTATCGAGAGAGGTGAGGACGGTGATGCCGAGGAGGATGGCGTGGTGATGGAGCTCGATATAGTCGGCGATGGAGTCGACATCCGTCTTGCCCGTGTAGATGACATAGTCGATCTTGCCCTCGTCCATGAGCTTCGAGACCTGCTTGGTCGCCTTCAGCCGGTCGACGACGGTGACGTCGATGCCGAGATCGGAGATGACCTTCGCGGTGCCCGCCGTTGCGTACAGCGTGCAGCCGAGGTCGGCGAACTTCTTGGCGATGGAGACGATCTCGAACTTATCCTGATCGTTGACGGTGAAGTAGACGCCAACGGGCTTGTCGTGCGTGGGATGGCACATCTTGAAGCCTGCGGAGACGAGCCCCTTGAAGAGCGCCTCTTCGAACGTCTTGCCGATGCCGAGCACTTCGCCCGTCGACTTCATTTCGGGGCCGAGCTGAGAATTGACGTCGTTGAGCTTTTCGAAGCTGAAGACGGGCACCTTGACGGCGACGTAGGGCGAATTGGGATAGAGCCCCGTGCCGTAGCCGAGGTCGCGCAGGCGGGAGCCGACCATGATCTTGGTGGCGAGCTCCACCATGGGAACGCCCGTCACCTTGGAGATATACGGGATGGTGCGCGACGCACGGGGGTTGACCTCGATGACGTAGAGCTTGTTCTCGTAGATGAGGTACTGGATGTTGATGAGCCCCTTGGTCTTTAAGGAGATCGCAAGCTCCGTCGAGATGTCCACCACCGTTTTGAGCATGGCATCGCTCAGATGATAGGGAGGATAGACCGCGATGGAGTCGCCCGAATGCACGCCCGCGCGCTCGATGTGCTGCATGATGCCCGGGATGAGCACGTCGACGCCGTCCGAAATGGCGTCCACTTCGAGCTCGGTGCCCATGAGGTACTTATCGCAGAGCACGGGGTTTTCGATGTGCTGGGCGAGGATGACGTCCATATAGCGGGAGATGTCGTTCTCCGTGAAGGCGATCGTCATGTTCTGCCCGCCGATGACGTACGAAGGGCGCAGGAGCACGGGATAGCCGAGCGTTTCCGCCGCCCTGATCGCCTCCTCCTTCGTCATGACCGTGAGGCCCTTGGGACGGGCGATATCGAACTGTTCGAGAAGCTCGTCGAAGCGCTCGCGATCCTCTGCCCTGTCGACGCTGTCGGCGCTCGTGCCGAGGATGGGCACGCCCGTCTTATCGAGATAGCCGCACAGCTTGATGGCGGTCTGCCCGCCGAAGGTGATGACGACGCCGTAGGGCTTCTCCACATCGATGACGTTCTGCACGTCTTCGGGGGTCAGCGGCTCGAAGTAAAGCCTGTCTGCCGTGTCGAAGTCGGTGGAGACCGTCTCGGGGTTGTTGTTGATGATGACGACTTCGTAGCCGAGCTCTTTGAGCGTCCACACGCAGTGGACGGAGGAGTAGTCGAACTCGATGCCCTGCCCGATGCGGATGGGGCCCGAGCCGATGACGATGATGCGCTTTTTCTCGCTCTTCTCGACAAAGGGCTTGGCTTCGTCGTGGTCGAGTTCGTCGTAGGTCGAATAGAAGTAAGGCGTCTGCGCCGCGAACTCTGCCGCGCAGGTATCGACCATCTTGAAGCACGCGCGCCTGTGCATGGGGAGCGCCTGCCCGCTGTAATGTTCAAGCACCTTATCGGGATAGCCGAGCTTCTTGCCTTCGAGGTATTCCGCCCCTGTGAGCTGCTTGCCCGTGACGGAGCGTTCGAATTTGACGAGGTTGAGAAGCTTATTCAAGAACCAGCGGTCGATCTTGGTGATGTCGAAAACTTCGTCCACGGAGATGCCCGCCTTCAGGGCGGCGTAGACTGCGAAGAGGCGTTCGTCCGTCGTCTTGTGGAGCTCGGAAAGAAGTTCTTCGCGGCTCATTTCCGTGAACTTGGGGTGGTTGAGGTCGGAGAGGGAAATTTCTGCGCCGCGCACCGCCTTCATGATCGCCTGTTCGAAGGAAGTGCCGATCGCCATGACTTCGCCCGTCGCCTTCATGCGGGAGCCGAGCTCGCGCTTTGCATAGAGGAACTTATCGAAGGGCCACTTGGGGAGCTTGACGACGACGTAGTCGATGGCGGGCTCGAAGCAGGCATACGTCTTGCCCGTGACGTCGTTTTTGATCTCGTCGAGGGTGTAGCCGAGGGCGATCTTGGTCGTCACCTTGGCGATGGGATAGCCCGTCGCCTTAGATGCGAGCGCCGAGGAACGCGACACACGGGGGTTGACCTCGATGACGGCGTATTCGAAACTGTCGGGATGCAGCGCGAACTGGCAGTTGCAGCCGCCTTCGATGCCGAGCTCGGTGATGATCTCGAGCGCGGCGGTACGAAGCATCTGATAGTCTTTATCGGAGAGAGTGAGAGCGGGCGCGACGACGATGGAATCGCCCGTATGCACGCCGACGGGATCGAAGTTTTCCATCGAGCAGACGGTGAGCACGTTCCCCGCGCTGTCGCGCAGGACTTCGAACTCGATCTCCTTCCAGCCGCCGATGTACTTTTCGATGAGCACCTGCGTGATGGGCGAGAGCATGAGCCCGTTGTGGGAGATGAGGCGGAGCTCCTCCTCGTCGTGCGCGACGCCGCCGCCCGCGCCGCCCAGCGTGAACGCGGGGCGCACGATGACGGGATAGCCGAGCTTTTCTGCGATCCTGACGCATTCGTCGACCGTATAGGCGATATCGGACGGGACGACGGGCTGATGGATCTTTTCCATCGTCTCTTTGAAGAGTTCCCGATCCTCCGCCCTGTCGATGGCATCTAATTTGGTGCCGATGAGCTTGACGCCCCATTCATCGAGGAAACCCGATTTTGCGAGCTTGCAGCCCATCGTAAGGCCGGTCTGGCCGCCGAGGGAGGCAAGCAGGGAGTCGGGACGCTCCTTGATGATGATGCGCTTCAAACTGTCCTCGGTGAGGGGTTCGAGGTAAATTTCGTCTGCGAGCATCTTATCCGTCATGATGGTCGCAGGGTTGGAGTTGCAGAGGACGACGTTGACGCCCGCATCCTTCAGAACGCGGCACGCCTGTGCGCCCGCATAGTCGAATTCCGCCGCCTGACCGATGACGATGGGGCCGGAGCCGATGACAAGTACCTTTTTGATGTCGCTTCTCTTAGGCATTGAATTTCTCCTTATTCATCTCGGCGAGGAACTCGTCGAAGAGGTAGTTCGCGTCGTGCGGGCCGCCGCACGCTTCGGGGTGGAACTGCACGGTGAAGGCGCGCAGCCCGGGATAGTTGACGCCTTCGCAGGTGTTGTCGTTGGCGTTGACGAAGGTGACCTCCCCCACGCCCTTCAAGGACTCGGAGACGACTTCATAGCCGTGGTTCTGTGAGGAGATGAACACCTTGCCCGTGGAGACCTGCCGCACGGGCTGATTGGCGCCCCTGTGGCCGTACTTCATCTTGTGCGTCCTGCCGCCCATCGCGAGGGCGAAGAGCTGGTGCCCGAGGCAGATGCCGAACACGGGAAGCTTGCCCGCGAATTTTCTGATCTCTTCGATGACGGCGGTGTTTTCTTCGGGATCGCCGGGGCCGTTGGCGAGCATGATGCCGTCGGGCCGAAGGGACAGCGCCTCTTCCGCCGTCGTATCGGCGGGCACTTCGATGACATGGCAGCCGCGCTTCACGAGCTCTTTGACGATGTTGCCCTTGGCGCCGAAGTCATACAAAACGACGCGCTTGCCGTTTTCGGGGCCGCTTTCGCGCTGTTCGTGACCCGTCACCGACTTCACGGCGTCCTTCACCTTATAGCCTTGGAGGACGGAGATGTCCTTCAGGGGCTCGAAGGTGATGGCGGCAGGCATGACGCCCGCTTCCCTCACGATCTTGGTGAGTTCGCGCGTGTCGACGCCGTACACCGCAGGGATGTTCTGCGCCTTCAAAAATGCTTCGAGCGTCCCCTTGCAGCGGAAGTTGGAGGGAGCATCGCACTTTTCGCGCACGATATAGCCGCTCACCCAGCACTTGCCGCTCTCGCAGTCTTCGGGGATCATGCCGTAGTTGCCGATGAGGGGGAAGGTCTGCGTGACGATCTGCCCGAAATAGCTCGGGTCGGTGAGCGTCTCGATATAGCCCGTCATGCCCGTCGTGAAGACGAGCTCGCCCACGACTTCGCGTTCGGCGCCGAAGGAGTACCCCTCGAACACCTTGCCGTTTTCCAGCGTTACATATACTTTCTTATCCATGCGTATCTCCCGCTCATTTCATCAGTTTGCACATGACCGCCTTCTGTGCGTGCAGGCGGTTTTCCGCTTCGTCGAAAATTTCGTCGGCGTGCGCTTCGAAGACGTCTGCCGTGATCTCCTCGCCGCGGTGGGCGGGCAGGCAGTGGAGCACCATCGCCCCTTCATGCGCCGCCTTCATCACGTCGGCGTTGACCTGGTAGCCCCTGAACGCCTGTTCGCGCTTTTCCTTTTCGCCTTCCTGGCCCATGGACGCCCACACGTCGGTGTAGATGACGTCGGCTGCGTGCGCCGCTGTCTCGACGTCCTCCGTCATCATGAATTCGCCGTTCTCTTTCGCCCACTTCACGAGCTCGGCGTCGGGCTCATACCCCTTGGGGCAGGCGATGGAGAACGCCATGCCCGTCTTGATGGCGCCCACCATCAGAGAGTTCGCCATGTTGTTGCCGTCGCCCACGAAGCACATTTTGAGCCCTTTGAAGGAGCCCTTGCGCTCGCGGATGGTCATGAGGTCGGCAAGCACCTGGCAGGGATGGCAGTAGTCCGTGAGCCCGTTGATGACGGGGATGGTGCCGTATTTTGCAAAGTCCTCCACTTCCTTCTGTTCGAAGGTGCGGATCATGACGCCGTCGAGATAACGGGAAAGGACGCGCGCGGTATCTTCGACGGGCTCGCCCCTGCCGATCTGCAGGTCGTGATTGGAGAGGAACAGCCCGTAGCCGCCCAGCTCGTAGATGCCCGTCTCAAAGGAGACGCGGGTGCGCGTCGAGGACTTCTGGAAGATCATGCCGAGCTTCTTGCCCTTCAGATAGGGATGGAAGATGCCGTTCTGGCGCTCGTATTTGAGCTGGTCGGCAAGGTTTAAGATGGTGAGGATCTCCTCGCGGGAAAGATCGCTAAGCTTCAGTAAATGTTTCATTGTGCTAATACCTCGCGTAATATAGTCAGACCTTCGTCCATTTCCGTCTTGGTGATGTTGAGGGGAGGCACGATGCGCACCTTTTCGTGCGCGGTGAGCACCAAAAGTCCCCTTTTTAAGCAGTTTTGTGCGATCTCTTTGGCGGGCTTTTCCACTTCCAGCCCGATCATGAGCCCGAGCCCCGTAACGCGCCTGACGCCGTCAAAGCCCTTGAGCTTGGCGCGCAGATATTCCGCTTTGCCCTGCACTTCGAGGAGGAAGTCTTCGGTGAGCCTGCTCACGATGCTGACGGCGCCCGCGCAGCACACGGGGTTGCCGCCGAAGGTGGAGCCGTGATCGCCCGGCTGCAGCGTGTGCTCGCACTTCTCAAAAAAGAGGCACGCGCCGATGGGAAGTCCCCCGCCGAGGCCTTTGGCGGTCGTCATGATGTCGGGCGTGATGCCGTAATGTTCATAGGCGCAGAATTTGCCCGTCCTGCCGTTGCCGCTCTGCACTTCGTCGCAGATGAGAAGGATGTCATGCTCGTCGCAGAAAGTACGCAGAGCCCGCACGAAGCCTTTGTCGAGCGCTTCGACGCCGCTTTCGCCCTGCACGCATTCGATGATGACGGCGCAGGCGTTTTCGCTCTCCTTTTCGACCGCCTGCATGTTCGCGTCGACGGAGACGACTTCGGGCACAAAGGGGCCGAAGAAGCGGTGGAAGGCTTGCTGCCCCGTCGCGGTGAGGGTGAAGAGCGTCCTGCCGTGGAAGCTGCCGTTGAGGGAAATAATTTTCTTCCTCCCCTCGCCGTACTTATCGAAAGAGTACTTGCGGGCAGCCTTTAAGGCGCATTCGTTGGCTTCCGCCCCCGAATTGGCGAAAAAGACGCGCTTTGCCCCCGTGCGGAAGCATAAAAGTTCGGCAAGATCGAGCTGCGGTTCGGAATAGTAGTAGTTGCTGACGTGCTGGATGCGCGAGAGCTGGTCGATGACCGCCGCTTTCCACTTTTCGTCGTTCGCGCCAAAGATGTTGACGGCGATGCCCGAACCGAAGTCGACGTAACGCTTCCCTTCCGTATCGAAGAGGGTCGCGCCCTCGCCGCGCTCGATGGCGACGGGGAAGCGCGAGAACGTTTCCGCCATATAGGTGTTTTCGAGTTGCTGTAACGTTGAAAATTCCATAGCGTTGTGAAGATGCCGCACGTTTTGCGCAGCGAAATATTTTGAAAAAGGCGATCGAACCCTTGTTCAGTCGCCCTTTACAAACATGGTGCCCATGCCCTCGTCGGAGAGCAATTCGAGCAAAATGGAATGCTTGACCCTGCCGTCGGTGATGAACACACGGCCAACTCCGCGGCGGATCGCTTCTTTGCAGCAGTTGATCTTGGGGATCATGCCCCCCGAGATGACGCCCTCGTTGACGAGGGAAGGGATATCGGAGACGTACACCTTCTTGATGAGGCTCTCCTCGTCGTCCTTGTCGCGGAGAAGGCCGCGGATGTCCGTCATCAGGATGAGGCTCTCCGCCCCGAGCGCCCCCGCGATGGCGGAAGCTGCCGTATCGGCATTGACGTTATAGATATGCCCCTCGTTGTCGTAACCGACGGTGGAGATGACGGGAAGATAGCCGTTTTGAAGGGAATCGGTGATGACGTCGGTGTTGACGGAGATGATCTTGCCGACGTAGCCGAGCTCGTCGCTCTCCTTTTCGCAAAGGAGCATGCCGCCGTCGATGCCGCACATGCCGACCGACTTTGCGCCCAGCATCTGCAGACGGTGCACGAGCTCCTTATTCACCTTGCCCGCAAGCACCATGCGCACGACTTCCGCCGTCTCTTCGTCGGTATAGCGGAGACCGTTCACGAAGCGCGACTCAACGCCCATTCTTTTGAGCGTTTCGGAAATTTCGGGACCGCCGCCGTGCACGAGCACGACGTTGATGCCGACAAAGCGCAGGAGGGTGAGATCGCGCATGACCGATTTTTTGAGCTCCTCGCTGATCATGGCGTTGCCGCCGTACTTGATGACGAGGACCTTATTCTGGTATTTTTCGATGTAGGGCATCGCCTCTAAGAGGAACTCTGCCTGCACTTCCTTTTGCGTCACGTTCTGTAATCTCCGTTGATCTTCACATAGTCGTAGGTAAGGTCGCACCCCCACGCCGTCGCTTCGAAGCTGCCTTCGTTGAGAGCAACGTCGATGACGATCTCCTTTTCGGAGAGCACGCGCTTTGCGAAGTCTTCCGAAAACGGAAGGGCGCTGCCTTGCTTATAAGCGGGAAGAGTGCCCGCTTCCGAGCGGAAGTCGACGTCGATCTTCATGGGATCGAGGTCTGCCCCCGCATAGCCGAGGGCGCACATCACGCGGCCGCCGTTGGCATCCGCACCGAAGATCATCGCCTTGACGAGGTTGGAATTGACGACGGACTTTGCGGCGAGGCGGGCGTCCTCTTTTGTCTTTGCGCCGCGCACGCGGCATTCGATGAGGCGGGTCGCCCCTTCGCCGTCCGCGGCGAGCTTTTTGCACATCTCGGTGGTGAGGGTGTGGAGCGCCCGAGAGAAAAGCGCGAAGTCCTCCCCTTCCGCCTCGATGGGCTGATTGCCCGCAAGCCCCGAGGCGAGGATGCACAAGGTATCGTTGGTGGAAGTATCGCGGTCGACGGAGAGCATGTTCAGAGAATCTTTCACGTCTTCCGAGATCGCCTTCTGCAGCATCTGAGGGGTGATGGCGGCGTCCGTCGTGAGGAACATGAGCATGGTCGCCATATTGGGGCAGATCATGCCGACGCCCTTGCAGATGACGCCGAGCTTCACTTGCTTGCCGCCGAGTTCGAAGGAGACGGCGGCTTCCTTTTTGACGGTGTCCGTCGTCATGATGGCCTCCGCCGCCGCCGAGCTGTGCGCTTCGTCGGAAGAAAGCCCCTTGACAAGCTCTTCCATGCCGCCTGCGATGGGCTCGAGCCTCAGTTCCTGCCCGATGACGCCCGTGGAGGCGACGACGACGTCGCTCGCGGGGATGCCCGTGTATTCTTCGACGAGGGAGCACATCTTCTCTGCGATCTCCACGCCGTTTGCGTTGCAGGTGTTGGCGTTGCCGCTGTTGACGATGACCGCCCGCGCATAGCCGTCTTTGACATGCTCTTTCGTGACGAGGATGGGCGCGCCCTTGACGAGGTTCTGCGTATAGACGCACGCCGCGGCGCAGCGCACCTCGCTCGTGATGAGGGCAAGGTCCTTCTTGATCTTGTTTTTGCGGATGCCGCAGTGAACGCCGTTCGCTGCGAATCCCTTGGGCGCGCACACGCCGCCCGCAATAAATTGCAACATGGTATTTCTCCGAGGACAGCCGAACAGGGCCTTGACGACCCTGATCCTGCTTATCCTATCTATTTTATCATAAAAGTTGTGCTTCGTCAAGCGAA
>ERZ1643249.1787-NODE-1787-length-21007-cov-18.769187_pt1 | contig 21007 bp, 21 predicted proteins | sample MGYA00579263_ERZ1643249 | MGnify/ENA primary metagenome ERZ1643249 (study PRJEB29033, sample SAMEA4952264) | chicken gut metagenome | biome: Broiler Chicken; feature: Gastrointestinal Tract; material: Caecum | place: Ireland | collected 2018 | study: Broiler... | reverse complement strand
CGATAACTGTACACTTTTGCAAGAAATTTTAAAGATATATAAGCCAATAATAGATCTAGAAGAGAAAATATCTAATTTAGAACAAGAATTAAAAAATAATTCTACAGAAAAAATTATAAAAAACTATACATCTACATTAGAAAAATATGAGATAATGGATGGATATACATATAAAAAGGAGTATCAAACAGCTCTTCATAAATTTGGATTTAATGAGTGGGATTTAAATAAAAATATAAATGAATTTTCAGGTGGTCAAAAAACTAAAATTGCTCTTGTAAAGTTAATACTTAGTAAGCCAGATATATTATTACTTGATGAACCTACAAACCATTTAGATATAACTACTATAGAATGGCTAGAAAATTACTTAAAAAATTATACTAAAGCCATTGTAATAGTATCTCATGATAGAATGTTTTTAGATAAAATAGTAAATAAGGTATATGAAATAGAGTATGCATCTATGACAGAGTACACAGGAAATTATACTGCTTTTGAAATTCAAAAAAGAGTAAATTATGAAAAACAATTGAAAGACTATGAATATCAGCAAAAAGAAATAAAAAGATTACAAGCTATAGCAGATAGATTTAGATATAAACCAACAAAAGCTAAAATGGCATTATCTAAACTAAAAAAAATAGAGCAAATGGTAAAAATAGAGGAGCCTAATAAATATGATTTAACTACATTTCATACCAATTTTAAACTTAATACTGAGAGTGGAAAATTAGTATTAAAAGTTAAAGATCTAAAGTTTGGATATAATAATTGTTTAGGTAAAATATCCTTTGAGTTATATAAAGGACAAAAGCTTGGAATAATCGGTGCAAATGGAAAAGGAAAATCTACTTTACTTAAGACATTAATGGGATACATACCAAAAATCTCAGGAGAATATGAGTATGGCTATCATGTAGAAAAGGAATATTTTGATCAACAAATGGAATTTGTAGATAAAAATAAAACGGTAATAGAAGAGTTTAGTAACACTTTTCCAGATTTAACTATAACTCAGACAAGAAGTACACTTGCATCATTTATGTTTTATGCAGATGATATAGACAGGCAAATAAATCTTTTATCTGGTGGGGAAAAAGTAAGATTACAACTGTGTAAAATATTAAAAAAAGGGCCAAACTTGCTACTCCTTGATGAACCAACAAATCATATGGATATAATTGGAAAAGAAAGTTTAGAAAATATATTAAAATCATATGAAGGAACTTTAATTGTCGTATCACATGATAGGTATTTTATAAATAAAATAGCAGATTCATTAATTATATTTGAAAATAATGGTATTAAATATTTTAATGGAACATATTCAGAATATTTAGAAAAAAGAGAAGATAAAAAAGAAGAAATAAAAATTAATCAAAAAGAAGGAAAGAAAGAAAAAAGTAATTATTTTGAAAATAAGGAGAAAAATAAAATTAAAAATAAGATAAAAAGAATTGAAAATGATATAGAAAAAATTGAAGAGGAAATAAAAAATATACAGCTTGAAATGCAAAAAGAAGAATTTTGTACGGACTATGTTAAACTTTCTGGGCTTCAAAATGAAATAGATAACAGAAATAAAATTATAGAAGAAAAAATGAAAGAATGGGAAGAGCTAAATGAAAAGTTAGAATTATGTAATGTTGAATAAAATTTTAATATATGTTAATATTTTTGTAGGTGATAGTATGGATAAAGAAAACAATAAAAAGAATTTAAATAAAAAATTAGACGAATTGTCAGATATGACCGATGAAAAAGTACATGAATTTTTAAGTAATATACCACATAAAAAAAGAGTTAATATGAATCCATATAAAATATATGATGAAATTACGAAGGAGAAATAGTATATGAACAATATTGATATTAATCAAGCAGATTTTAATGAATTGCAAAACATAGCATTAGAAATGTTTGAGAAGTTTGTATATAATAGAGCAGATTTAAGTCAAGAAGAGTTTGAAAAGAAATTACGTACGTATACTAGAAGAATACTTAATGTAAATTTAGCAAAAGATGGAATAGATAACGCTAAAATTGATATAAAATCAATGGATAAAAAGAAAGCTAAGAATGTAAATGGCTCTATGAGTTTTAAAGAGGATTATGGTAAAAAAGATCATTCTGCTTTAAAAATTAATTTTAATAAAATAATAAATGGAAGTAAAAGAGGAAACAAAGGATTATCTAGTCCAAGTACGAAAGTTAGAATGGAGACTATTACTAGATTTGTAGAGACAATTCAACATGAATATAGACATTATAAACAAGAAAGAGCAACTAGATTAAATGAAGATTATGTTGGATATACAGCGGAAGAAAAATATTTAATATCTAAAGAATATGCAAGCATGGGGATAAAAAAGAGATTTTTTTATAAACTTAAGAATAATTATAAAAACTTTTTTATAGAAGCAGATGCAAGACTTTCAGGAAAAACAGAGTCTCTTATGATTTGCAAGAAGGCATATATATTAACAAAAGAATTAATAAGAGCAGGTAAGTTAAAAAGAATTACACAAGATGATGTAGATAAAGATGCGTTTGATAGAGCCGTAAGTAGAGAAACAAATGATATTGTAATGAGTAATGAAATGAGTTTGTTTGATTCTACAGGAAATAGAAATAAAATTATCAATAATGCTGCAACAATGGCAATAGCTAGTGATAGTAGTATATTAAAAACATACCCTCTTTTAAATATAGAATATTATAAAGATGGAAGTAAAAAACCAATCGATGAGATTATTAAAATTGAAAATAGAGAACTAAAAAGTGAGGCTGATCCAGAGATAAAAGGACAAATATATGATTGCTTTAATAAAATATATTCAGAGAGAATTCTTTATGGAAAAAATAAAGAATTGCAAGAAACAACTAAAAGACTAGGAAAAGAGGAAATGGCAACTATTTTTAATAGATGTCAAGAATACAACTATAATGATTATATGAAGAAAAAGCAGGACTTACACAGACTTAAAAATGATACTCAATGTATTATTAATAAAAATACATTTACTACTACTAGTAGATATAATGAATATATGAATTCTGAAGAAAAAAAGATGGAAAAAGTATATAATGATATCGAACAAAGACTAGGTTATAAAGAGAAAATAGCATCAAATGTAAGAGGTGTATATAATAAAAAATCACAAATAAACAGATCATTATCTGAAGAAAAAGCAGACAATAAAAAATATAAGAATAGGATGAAAATATTTAAAAGACCAATGATGTTTTTATATAGAGTATCAGAAGTTTTTGATAGGAATAAGAAACAAGAAAGAAGAGGAGTGGATCCTAGTACATTAAGAAGAAAAAAATTTATGAGTGATAATAATTTTGAATATTATGATATAGAAGACGTAGATTTAGACTCTAAAAAGAAAGAACTCAGAGAGAAAAAAGATATAAGAGCTCAAAAACTAGCGCTTTTACAAGAGGCTAAGGACTGTTATAGAGAATCTGAAAAATATTTAAATTTAAAAAATAAAAATATTGGAAAAAGTAGGTAGGGTTATGGAAGATATTTGTGTATTAAAAGAAAAATATGATAAAGGAGAAATAAAGCAAGAAGAACTAACTAAAGATCAAAGAATACAAATAGGTAAGTTATATGATAATGAGATTGTAGAAATAGATAAAGAGATAAAATCTTTAGATTTAGAAATAGAAGAATATAAAAACAAATTAATCAATATTATTGAAAAATTAAAAAATAATAAAAAAATGTCATAAGAGATTAGTATTTTACTAGTCTCTTTTGTATTTATAAATTGACGAAAAATTGCTAGGTTGATATAATATATAAAAATAAAATTTTAATGTATGAATAAAATGGAGGAAAATTTAAATGAAAAACATTTTACTTGTTATTGATGTTCAAAATGGATTTATAAACAGTAGTACTGAAAATACTAAAAATGAAATAGTAGATCTTTTGAAAAGTAAGATTTTTGATATTATAATAGCTACAAAATTTATAAATAATAATGGAAGTAATTTTGAAAAAATACTTAAATGGAATAAATTAAAAGATAAAAAAGAACAGCAAATAGATAATAATGTAGAAAATTATATAGATTATATTATAGAAAAAGAAGGATATTCTGCATATACAAATGAATTAAAAAATATTTTAAAAAGAGTTAATGGAGATAAATTACCTAGTAAATTATATTTAGTAGGATTTGATACAGATGGATGTGTGCTTGCAACTGCTATTGATTTGTTTGAAGCTGGTATCAAACCAATAATTTTAGAAAAGTATTGTTCATCTACAGGTGGAGAAGAATATAATAAAGCAGGAATTAGAGTGCTTAAAAGAGTAGTAGGAGAATATAATATTGTTTTAGAAAAGAATATAACAAAAGAATTTATAGAAAAGATAGAATAAAGGAGTTTTTATGATAATTTTAGATGTTAATAAAATAAGTATGAATTATGGTTATGGACAATTATTTGAAGATGTTTCATTTTCTTTAAATGAAGGAGAGACAATTTCAATAGTTGGACCAAATGGATGTGGAAAATCTACCTTACTAAAAATAATAGCTGGAATTGAAAATGCAGATAGTGGACAAGTAAGTATAAAAAAAGATGCAAAAGTAGCATATTTAGATCAAATAGGTTCTAGTAGCGTAGATGATAGAATTGTATATGATATATTAAAGGATACGTATAAAGATTTAAATGAAATGGAAAAAAGAATTAAAATATTACAGGAAAAACTAAATTTAGGTATTGAAGGAGAAGAATATAATAAGATTTTAAATAAATATTGTAATTTGTTAGATAGATTTTCTGCTCTTGGTGGATATGATATGGATATAAATATTAATACAGTAGTAGATGGACTTAATATAAATAAAAAAGTATTAAATCAAAAGTATAATTTATTAAGTGGAGGAGAAAAAACACTTGTACAACTTGCTAAAGTTTTAATTATAAAGCCAGACTTAGTATTACTTGATGAACCTACAAATCATTTGGATATATCTAGAATTGAATGGCTTGAAAGTTATATAAAATCTTTTAAAGGGGCTGCTGTTATAGTATCACATGATAGATATTTTTTAGATAAAATGTCTAATAGAATTTTAGATTTAGATAATGGTGTTGGAAAAATATATGATACTAACTATACTGGTTATCTTGAAGAAAAGCAAAAAGATTTTGAAAAACAGATGGCAAATTATAAGGATCAACAAGCTATAATAAAAAGATTAGAAGAGCAAAGAAAGTATTTTGCTCAAAGAGGTATGGCAACTAATAGTTCAACACTTTGTGATAGAGCTCATGTTTTACAAGCTAAAATAGAGCGACTTAAAAAGGTGGCAATAGCAAGACCTCAGGTAAAAAGAAAAATAAATATGGATTTTAATGAGATAAGGAAATCTAGTAAAAAAGTTATAAGTGTGGATAAGTTATCTGTTATAACACCTGAAAATAGAATTATTTTAAATAAAATTAATTTAGATATATATTTTCATGAAAAAGTGGCATTTATTGGAAAAAATGGAAGTGGAAAAACTACTTTTATAAAAACTATATTAGGTGAACAAAATTTAGAAGTTAATGGTAGTGTTTATATAGGACCTAGTGTAAAGATTGGATATTTACCGCAAGTTATAAAGTTTGAAAATGAAGAAGAACAGTTATTAGATTATTTTAAGAGCACTATTGAGGTAAATGAGCAAAGAGCAAGAGAAATTTTAGCTAAATTTGAATTCTATAAGGAAGATGTTAATAAAAAAATTAAAAATCTGTCTGGTGGTGAAAGAATGAAAGTAAAGCTTGCAGAACTTTTGCAACAAAAAATTAATACTTTAATTTTTGATGAGCCAACTAATCATATAGATATTCCAACAAAAGAAGTTTTAGAGGAAGCTTTAGAAGAATTTGATGGTACTTTAATATTTATAAGTCATGACAGATATTTTATTAATAAGTTTGCAAATAAGATTGTAGAATTTGAAAATGGAAAAGTTAATATATATTTAGGAAATTATGATAATTACATTGAAAAGAAAAGATCAATATAAATTTGATTTTTTCTTTTTTTATATTTATATTATCTATATTGTTAAAATTTAATCAGTATGTTATTATTTTAGTATATGAATGTAATATATTAAATGATAATACTTATTTATAAAATGTTTTACAAAGTATTGAATATTTTTATAATAAAAAGATAATATAGTATTATGAGAAAAAGAATTTTATTAATACTAATGTTTTTTATTTTATGTATTCCTAAAAATATTTTTGCAACTTTTGAAGATTTAAATATTAATGCTAAATATTATGGAGTTTATATGTCAAACAACTTAGATGCATTGTATGAGAGTAACTCAGATCAAAAAGTTCCAATTGCAAGTATTACTAAAATTATGACTGCTATTGTATGTATAGATAATATACAAGATTTAAGTCAAACAGTAAAAGTAAATTTAGCAGAAGTGCAAAAATATTATAATGATGAGTATTCAGTTGCCGGTTTAAGAGACTCTCAAGAGATATCATATTATGATTTGATAGCAACTATGCTAATTCCATCAGGTGCAGATAGTGCAGCATGTATTGCTATTAATGTGTTTGGAGACTATTCAAAATTTATTGAAGCTATGAATGAAAAAGCAAAAGAAATCGGGATGAATAGTACATCATTTGCAAATCCTATAGGTGCTGATGATCCAAATAATTATTCTACAGTTTATGATGTTGCTTTAATGATGAAATATGCTTTAGATAATGATATAATAAAAGATTTAATGTCAAGATATGAATATACTATAAAAGATGGAAGTATAACAGTGCATAATGCTTTATTTGTGCTTGCAAATTTATATGGATTAGATGTAAGTAAGATAGCTGGTGGAAAAACTGGTATGACAGGAGATGCAGGATATTGTCTTGCAACTTACTCAAATAATGAAGAAAATCCATTAATTTGTATAGTATTAGGATGCGATATAATAAGTGGTAGATTGCCACATATAGAAGATAGCCAAAATTTATATAATTATGTTGATGAAAACTATGTATTAAAAAATATTATACAAAAGGGAGAAAAAATAATTGCTTTGCCAACATATCACAGTACAAAGTCTAGTATTCAAGTAAGTGCATCAAACAATATTGGTATATATATGAATAAAGATGAAAATATAGAAGAAGATAAAATAACAATAGAGTATAGTGGTATAGATATTCTTAGTTCGGATAATAAAAAAGGAGATATTGTTGGAAAAGCACATATATCTTATAAAGATAAATATATTGGATGTGTAGACATAGTACTTGAAGAAGATGTACCTTTTAGCATATTAAGCTGGTCTAAAGATAATTTACAATATGTTTTAATTATAGAAATATCTTTAATGGGAATTATAATAATTATATATAGAAAATATCGTAGTAATGTTAATAAGAAAAAATTAGGATATTTCAAAATTTAGAAAAAAACAACTTTTTTTTAATAAATATTGAAATTTGTAAAAGTAATAATATAAAATAATATTGAGAGGTGAGTATATGAAAAGTAAAATAACATTGGTAATTTTGTTATTATTAATTGTATGCTTAGCAGGAACATCTATATTTTTTGGATATAGTTACTTTAATGAAAAAGAGAATGTAACCACTTTAACTTCACAGGTTGAAACATTAAGAGAAAGTAATGAAGAAAAACAAGAAGAAACAGCTCCATCGCAAGTTATAGAAAATATAGTTGAAAAACTTGCTATTGCTAAATTTGATGGTAATAAAGTAGAAGGAAAAGCTAATAGTGTTGAAGAACAAGGAAGAATTGTGTCAGTTGGACAAGCAAGTGTAGCCTTGGGTAATAGAAATACTTTAGGAAATAAATCACAACAAGTTTTTAGATATAGAGATGTTAATTATGTTTTTGGGGATAATGGCGGTCCTAATATAGTAGATGCTATTTATGGAACATATAATGATGGTGGTTCATATTATTATGCTGTTTTATTAGAAGATGGAACAGTTCAGTATGCTAAAGAACAAGCAAATTTTGAATTTAAAAAAGTTGATATAGAAAATGCTGTAAGAATAGTGCAATTAAAAATTACAGATGAAAATGGACGTACTGGAGGAAGACTTGGAGTAATTACAGATGATGGTGTAACACATATCATTGAATTTGAATAGGTAAAATAAAGCTGAGTATATAAAAATATACCCAGCTTTATTAATTTATTTTTTTAATATTAATTTATCTTTAAGAGTAAATTTAAAATTTATATTACATAGTTTCTTTGCTGCATCTAAATTAAGTGATACTTTTGAACCTGAAATATAAGGATCAAATTCTAATCCTACAGGAATTTCACTATGTAAATATGTGGCTTTATTATGATCAGGTGCATTATAAACTAATCTATTTTCTTTTTCATTAATTTCAAAATTATACTTTTCTAATTTCCACGCAGTTTTTAATTTGCGTATAAGATTTTGACATGTAACTTTAGCTGATATATAATCTTCATCTCTTTTAGCTATATTTGCATATTCTGGTATATATCCTAAATAAGTATTAAAAAGTTCTTGTAATATTTTAGATGATTCAAAGAATATATCTGGTATGTAGTTTTCATCAGTTTGGATTTTTATTGTCATATCTTTTACAATTGGAAACATTTTATTTAAATATTGTTTGTAAAAATCATTTGTTATTTTAGAAATTCCAGTACGAATTATTTTTGTGTTGTTACTTGCTCTAATTCTATCTATACTTATGCTAATTGGACAACTAAATAGTCTTTTTACTAGCTCTTGTTTTACGCATTTGATGTCATTAGATGTCATAAGAATTGCAGGGTAAGTTAAATTCATGTTTTTAATTTCATATTCATCATATTTTATTAATTCTTCACCATGTTCTTTAAATTTTGCTTGAGATACCTCATCAAATATTATAGGTATTCCATGAATAACGTCTTTTAGAGCAAAAATCTCTGTTTTTTTAAAATCATTACCATTTTTTATTGGTATATCTTTTCCAGTAAGCATTTTAGATAGCATTTTTGCAAACATTGTCTTTCCACCATTACTTGAGCCATAACAAACAGCATAAATTGGAAAATTAGTAAGATTTCCGTTATTTACAAATTCATTATATCTTAAATATGGGAAAAATGGAGAAGCAAAAAACCAATTTGCAAGTAGAAAATAATTTCTTTTTGCCTCTTTAATATCCCCAGCAGAAATAGTATCAAAGTTAGTTAAAAATGTATTAAAGAATTCTAAAGTGTTTTTTACATTTTCAGAATTTATATCATTTAAATTTAGTTCTATATCATTGAAGTAAGCAGTATTATTTTCATAGTTAAGATCTAATTGTGGATATATTTTTTTCTTTTCCTTTTCATCAGTTTTTAATTTTTTTAGTTCTAATTTTATTTTAGTATTATTTTCTGGTTTTAATATAAATTTTGTTTTATTTAATTCAGATGGAATAATAGATTTATATTTTTTTGCTAGTTTTTCTACATCAGTAGTGAAAGATACATTATTATCTTTTTCTGTTGTTAAAGCAATAGGCTTATCATTTAATAGTAAAGATGGCAAAATATCATCAATTTGAGAATTTTTCTTTAAAGTTAGTAGTTCAGAATTTGAAAAAGCAGTATCACAAGACATTTTAAAATCATTAAATAATTCATAATAATGATTATATGCTTTAATATCATTATCAAAAACAATAAATTGCTCACGTTGTATACCGTTAAAAGCTATATATGATAAATTAGCGGATCCAGTAATTACTCTTGTTTTATTTGTTAATGAGTTTTTTAGAATATAGATTTTTTCGTGAGATTTTGTAGAACGAGAAATATATAAAGATAATAAATTGTTAGAAATTAAAGATATTAATTTTTCTTTTGATGTATCATTAGATATAGTTTTTATTAGTCCTTCTTTAATTTTAGTTTGAAATGCACAAATATATTCTAGACTACTGTTAAGTACAGTACTGTTTCCAAATATAATTTCACACTTTTTAAACTTTTCAGCTATTTTAGGTATGAAGTTTATACTTGTTGAGTAAGTAATTGCATAAAGCTCATCATAGTTGTCAAACAGTAAACTATAATTTGTCATTTCACTTCCTATAAATTTAACGTTTGTTGCTTGAATTACGTTTTTATCATTAGTTTTAGTTGGATTTGGATTTTCATTTGTATAAAACAGGCTTATCTGTCTGTTCATAATACATCCCTCCTTTAATAGGATTGTATTATATCATTGAACCTATAATATGTAAATAACTTATGTAAAATTAATACAAATTAAAGTGATTTTTTAGATTAATTCTAAATATATAATTGACAATATATATTTTATATAGTATTATATAGTCATTAACTGAAAGGAAGTAATTTAAATGAAAAATATTAATGTAACTTTAAAACTAGTCGGACTACTACTTAGATAAGCACTGGTATCTCTACTGTAGATACGAGTGCATGTTGTCGTACCTACAGTAGTCTAGAAGTTATATTATAATATAAATAAAGGCTATGTGGGTAAAACTACATAGCTTTTTTCTATGTACTTTAGGTTATCATTTGGAGGTGTTTAAAATGTGGATTACAGGAGCTGAATTATTTGTAAAAGCGTTAAAAGAAGAAAAAGTAGATACGTTATTTGCTTATCCAGGAGGACAGGCAATAGATTTATTTGATGCATTATATAATCAAAATGATATAAATGTAATTTTACCAAGACATGAGCAAGCATTAGTTCATGAAGCTGATGGCTATGCAAGATCAACAGGAAAGGTGGGAGTATGCTTAGTAACAAGTGGACCAGGAGCAACAAATCTTGTTACAGGTGTTGCAACAGCAAATTATGATTCTGTTCCACTTGTATGTTTTACAGGTCAAGTACCAACACATCTTATAGGAAATGATGCATTTCAAGAGGTTGATACAATAGGTATTATGCGTAGTATATGCAAATATGCAGTAACGGTAAGAAAAAGAGAAGATTTGGCAAGAATTATACATAATGCTTTCTATATTGCAAAAAGTGGAAAACCAGGTGTAGTAGTTGTGGATATTCCAAAAGATATACAAGTTGCACTTGGAACAGATGATTATCCAAGTGAAATACATATTAGAGGATATAATCCTAATATTTCTGTTCACATGGGACAAGTAAATAAAGCTATGGAGATTTTAGATAAAGCTAAAAAGCCAGTATTTTTAATTGGTGGTGGAGTAAATATTGCTCATGCAAATATAGAGATGACAAAACTTGCAGAGATTACAGGTATTCCAGTTATTACTACTATGATGGGAAAAGGTGCTATACCTACAACACATGAGTTGTATATTGGAAATATAGGAATACATGGAAGTTATGCAGCAAATACTGCAATATCTAATTGTGATGTGTTATTTTCTATAGGAACAAGATTTAATGATAGAATTACTGGAAAAATAGATGAATTTGCTAAGGAAGCAACTATAATACATGTAGATATTGATCCTGCTGCAATTTCAAAAAATATTTCGGTAGATATTCCAATAGTTGCAGACGCTAAAATTGCAATAGAAGCGATTATAAAGAAGGCTAAAAAGTTAGATATAGAGGAGTGGAGAAGAGAAATAAATAGTTGGAAAGAAAAATATCCAATTCATATGTCAGATGAAAATGATTCTCTTACACCAGAATATGTAGTAAAAACAATAAATAAATTATATAAAAATGCTATAATTACAACAGATGTAGGTCAAAATCAATTATGGACTACTCAGTTTATTGATATAGATAATAATAAAAAGCTTCTTACTTCTGGAGGACTTGGTACAATGGGGTATGGACTTCCATCAGCAATAGGAGCAAAGGTTGCTTGCCCGCAAAAAGATGTAATATCTATATCTGGTGATGGTGGAATTCAAATGAATATACAAGAACTTGCAACAGCAGTATGTCAAGAATTACCAATTGTCGTATGTATATTAAATAATGGATATTTAGGTAATGTTAGACAATGGCAAGAGATGTTTTATAATAAAAGATACTCTTCTACGTGTCTAAGGTATAGAAAATCTTGTGATAAGAATTGCAAAAATCATGATAAATGTTGTCCTGAATATACACCTAATTTTATAATGCTTGCACAAAGTTATGGTTGTCATGCAATAAGGGTAACTAAAAAGGAAGAAGTTGAAAAAGCTTTTAAAGAAGCAAAGAAAAATAAAAAAGCTCCTACATTAATAGAGTTTATTATAGATGATAGTTTGAATGTATTACCTATGGTACCACCTGGTAATTCACTTGAAGATATGATTATGAAAAAGGAGGTAAACTAAATGGAAAAAAGATGGATAGGTTTATTTGTCGAAAATGAAATAGGTGTACTTGCTAGAATTTCAGGATTATTTTCTTCCAAATCATATAATATTGAAAGTTTAACAGTTGGTACAACAGAGGATCCTACAGTATCTCGTATGACAATATCTATGATTTCAGATGATAAAACTTTTGAACAGATAAAAAAGCAATTAAATAGAAGTGTTGAGGTGATAAAAGTAGTAGATTATACTAATATGACAATACATAGTAAAGAACTTGTATATATAAAAGTTAATAGCTGTAGCGAAAAAGATAAGGTCGAAATATTTAGGCTATCTGAAATATATAAATTTAAAATAATAGATTATAATAAAAAGTCTATTGTAATAGAATGGACAGAGGTAGAATCTAAAATAAATGATTTGATAAAAATATTTCAGGAATCTTTTTTAAACAGAATAGAGGTTGCACGTGGTGGAAGTGTTGCAATAGAAGCTATAGGAATATCTAATATATAATAAGTATAGATAAAAAAGATAAAATAGTATATAATAAATATATATTATTTTGGAGGTATATATGGGAAGTGTAAAGCAAGAGTATATAAATAAAACATATAATGCTTTGCTAAATTATCAACAGAATTCATATGCGCAAAGAGAAAGATTTGAAAATGTAAATTATGGAGTAAATACTCCGATTAATGCAAAAAAGTTAGATGATGTTCCACAAGGAAAAGTAGTTTTAAGTCAAAATGTATTTGAGGAATTGCTTAAAGTAAATGATGAATCAGAAAAGGCAAAAGCTGAATTTTCATATTTACTAACAGGTATAACTGAGGGGCAAACAGTTAAGTTTGATAATATTGTATGGTGTAGAAATAATGGAGATAAAGCAGAAGCGGATTTTACACCATTATTATCAAATTTAAATTCGTATGTAGATGCTGTTAAAAAACTTGGTGAAAAAAATGCTGTTGTTTGCAATGGGCATACTCATCCTAAAAATATGTCTTCATATGCTGAAGATTTTTCGTTATATGATATGGCAGGATATATGCAAATGAAAGAAGATAATAAAGTATTTAAAGATGGTACAATAGATTTATGTGGAGGGATTTTGTCCGATTTAAATTTTAATTTTTGTTTTTATGATGATAAGATGCAGAATTTTTATAAATTTAATGATGTTATTTTAGAGCTTGAAACAGGAGAGAAAATTCCTCTTTCTTGTTATGATAGAAAAATTAGTAGAGAAGAATTAGCTAGTAGAATAAATAATCCTCAAAATCAATTTAGACAAGGACTAAGAGGAAGTGTTTATGATGTACCTGTTGAGCATGAAAATGAAGTTGAAGATAATTCAAGAGATAGGAATATAGATAATATAAATAGAAATTATAGATAAAGAGGCTTGGAATAACCAAGTCTTTTATTTTATATACAACAAATAATAACTATAAAGGGCATAAAGATAATTGTAAAAGTATAAAAATTATGATAAAATAATCAAGAATTAAGGGGTGAAATAATGCAAGAAAAAGTTAGACCTTTTGTAAAATGGGCTGGTGGGAAAAGTGGATTATTAAATCAGATTAATAATTATCTTCCTAATGATTTAAAAAATGGAAAAATAAAATGTTATATAGAGCCTTTTGTTGGTGGCGGTGCGGTTTTAATAGATATTTTACAAAGATTTGAAATGAAAAGAGTTTATGCTTTTGATATAAATCATGAACTAATAAATGCATATAATGTTATAAAAAATGATGTTGACGAATTAGTTACAATTTTAAGCATATTACAAAAAGAATATTTAAAATTAAATACTGAGGAAAGAAGAGAATATTATTACAATGAAAGAAAAAAGTATAACTCATATAGATTAACTGAAAATGAAACTTCAGTATTTAAAGCGGCTGAATTTATATTCTTAAACAAAACATGTTTTAATGGATTGTATAGAGTAAATAGAAAAGGAGATTTTAATGTACCAATGGGAACATATAAAAATCCTACCATATGTGATGAAGAAAATTTAAAAGCTTTGTCTAGATTAATTCAAAATGTTGAGTTTAAGTGTGTAGAATATACAGAAGCTTTAAAATATTCTGATGAAAATACTTTTGTATATTTTGATCCTCCTTATAGACCTTTAAATATTACATCAGGATTTACTTCATATACAAAAGATGATTTTGATGATGATGATCAAATAGCTTTAGCTAATTTTTTTGAAGAGATTAGTAAAACAAAAGCAAAATTAATGTTAAGTAATTCTAATCCTAAAAATATAAATAAAAATGACAATTTTTTTGAAGATATCTATAAAGGTTTTAATATTAATGTTGTATATGCTAATAGATGTATAAATTCTAAAGCTACAAAAAGAGGAGCAATTTCAGAGTTACTTATTACAAATTATATAAATAATTAATGAGGTGATATTTTGAAAAAAACAATATCTAAACTATGGGAAGAAATATTCAATGATTATGATATATTAAAAGACATAGAAAAGTTTGGCTATTTTAAAATAACAGCCGATCAAATTAGAAAATATAAAGAGCCTAGATTGATGGCTAAATTTGATTTCTTTAAACAATTACCTAATATATTTAAGGTTAATGGTTTGGGAATTTTGCCAATAAAAAATGGAGAGTATATTATTGGGAAGTTTAATTTGTTTGAAAAGTTATCTAACATAAATTACGAAAAATTAGATGTAAAAAAAGTACAATTACCAGAGTTTATTGAAACTATAGATCCAGATAATATTTATTCTGAAAGTAATGCGTTAAATGTTGCATCATTATCTGGTATGTTTAAAGATGCTTTTAATGAAGAGCTATATGAAACAATACAGGGAAAAATGAGAACAGGAACTTTTGACTTTAATATTTATTCTGATAATATAGAAAATAAAATAGAGGTTAATGGAGTAGCAATCGAAATTGACGGTGGTTATGAGACTAGAACTAAAGTTGTATTGGTAGAGGCTAAAAATTATATGCCTGATGATTTTATAATTAGACAATTATATTATCCATATAGACATTGGAAAGATAAGGTAAATAAAGATATTATTCCTGTTTTCTTTGCATATGATAATGGAATATATAATATGTTTATATATTCTTTTGAGGATTATAATAATTATAATTCTATAAGATTAAAAAATATAAAAAGATATATGCTTTATAGTAATTTATCTGATATAAAAAAGAAAGACATATTTAAAAATATACATTTAGTAGAAGAATTATCTCAAAATGAAGTTCCATTACCACAAGCTGATTCATTTTCTAGAGTTATAGGAGTTTTAGAACTTATTAGTAATAATATAAAGACAGCAAAAGATATAGCTAATGAATTAGAATTTGATATTAGACAAGGTAAATATTATATTGATGCATTAAGATATATAGGTTTAGTTAAAAAGTCTAATAAACGAGGAGAATACGAGCTTACTAATAAAGGTATGGATGTTATAAAAAGTGATGTTAAAATTAGAAATAAGAAGATAATAGAGAATATTATTTGTCATAAACCTTTTTATGAAGTATATAATTATTATTTGAAAGAAAATAAAATCCCTCAAAGAGAATATATAAAAAATGTAATCAAAGAAAATATTCCTAATATGGCAGAAGAAACTATTAATCGCAGAGCAAGTACAATTAGCGGATGGATTCAATGGATAATTAGTGCGCAAATATAAAAATGAATGCATAATAATTGCATTCGTTTTTATTTTACGTTATTTTTAATTGCTTTTTATTGTAATTATTTATATAATTAAGTTAATATAAATTTATAGAAAGGAGGAGCAATATGGAAACTATTCAAAATAAGTTGTTTGGTAAGACATTCTTTTTTATGTTTTTAGGACTTTTAGCATCTGGTATTATTGCATATTATACATATGCATCTGGATTTTATTTAAATATTCTCTTTAATGGCTATTGGGGCATTTTATTAATTGTAGAACTTGTTGCTGTATTACTATTTAGTCTTTTATTTAGAAAATTACCAGCAGTGGTTGTAAGTATATTGTATTTTGTTTATGCAATAATTAATGGTGTGACATTGGCATCTATATTTGCAATATATCAAATGTCTTCTATTATATATTTATTTGCAATTTCTGCTATTGCTTTTGCTGTATTAGGTTTTATTGGGTATAAAACAAAAAAAGATTTGAGTTCATGGGGAATATATATAACGGTATTTTTAATAGCTGGAATTATAATTAGTCTTGTAAATTTATTTATAATAAAAAGTTCTATGCTTGATTTAGTAATTGACTGGTTAGTTTTAGCATTGTTTTGTGGTGTTACTATTTATGATATTAATAAAATTAAATTATTACAGTCAGTTCCAGAAATCAATCAAGAAAAGATATACATATATTGTGCTATGCAATTATATTTAGACTTTATAAATATTTTCTTACGTATTCTTTCTATTTTTGGAAAAAGAAGAGATTAGAGTAAAAATAAAGATAAAAGTAAATTATTCTTTTATCTTTATTTTTTTTTGTTTAATTAATGTTGTTTGTGAATAATTTAGTTAATTTTTTAGTTTAAAAATCATTATTTCTTTTAAATATATAGAAAAATTTTAAAGTAATATGATATATAAAAGATAAAAGGAGTGTTTTTTATGTTTGAAATATATAAAGTAAAAGAAGAGGAAAAAGAAGTAATATATAACTTAATGCAAATATATACTTACGAATTAAGTTTTTATGAAGATGAAACTGTAAGTTTTAAAATGTTAGATAATGGATTATATAAAATAAGCAAATATGTAGATTTATACTGGAAAGAAGAAAAAAGAAATGCCTATATTGTAAAAGTTAATGGTGAATTGGCAGGATTTGTTTTAGAAAGATTTAACGAAAATGATATGAATGAAATAGCAGAATTTTTTGTATTGCATAAATATAGAAAAATAGGTGTAGGAACATTCATGGCAAATGAGATGTTTAAAAAGTATAAAGGTAAATGGGAGATAAAAACATTATTAAAAAATAAGACAGCACAGAAATTTTGGAGAAAAGTTGTAAAAAATGCTAGTAATGGAAATTACAATGAAAAATTAACTCAGGAAAATAAAAGATATGGTTTTTATTTTGAAAGTTAATGTTTCTTAATATTCTTGACACATTATGTAATCTGTGTTATAATTTTAGCATACTGTAAAGTTTATTTTTCACTTAATAGTGAAAAAGTTTTTCTCTTAGTTAATTAGGTTTATGACAAATTTGACAGTAAATAATTTTTTAGGAGGAAATTAAAATGAAAAAATCAAATTTATTAATTAAGGTAAGTTTACGGAATTATAATTTTTGTATTACTTATTTTTGTAGCACTTTTTATAGTTAGTTTTATTGTAAATCCTAAATTAGAATATGGAAGTAATTATTCAGTTTTAGTTTACAAAAATTATTTAGAGTCACCAAATGAAAGTATAAACAATGTAGTTAATACCTTTATAAATGAGCAGGAGAAAAAAGTTATTGACTTAGGATTACCAAAGTATAGTTTTAGCCAGAATTTAGAAACTTATCGTATAAATGATAGGATTGTAAGTATATATGTATCGATACTTATTGAATACGATAATAATGGTAATCATACTGAAATTATAAAAAAAGGATTTACATTTGATTTGGGAGAAAATAAAGAACTTAAATTTGATGACTTGTTTGATTTAAGGTGTATAAATGATTTAAATATTATACAAATAGATAATTTTGTACTTACAAAAAATGCAGTAAAATTAATATATGATGATGGAAGTATAAAAAACATATCTTATAAAAAATTAAAAGAATATAATACATCAAATTTATTAACAAGTGAAAATTAAAAATTAAACAAGAAAAAGAATCATAATTAAAAATAATTATGGTTCTTTTATTATATTAGTTTTGCTTATCTAAACTATTAATATAATTATTAAATTCTTTAAAAGAAAGACCAACCGGTACATCAAAAAATTCTGTTGTAGGTCTATCTTTTCCACCACTTAAATTTATGTAATAAGTTACTATTGTATCAATAGCTTCTTTTTGAGAATTAAATTCATATATACCTACTTTTTCGAAGTTTGGATGCTCAATTTGATAGACTTTATTATTTTTATAATATAAAATAAAGCAATGCATATGCTCTTCTTCTTCTAAATTATTATAATCATCTGGCTCATAAATTCTGCAACAAAACATTTTGTTTTTTATGTTTAATTTATTTAATAAAAAATGCATTAAGTATACTTGATCAATACAGCATCCTATTTTATATTTTAATGTTTCTTCTATAGATTGAGTTCTATATTCTTTTCTAAAGTTTTTCATAGTTTTTATATGTTTTTCTTTTTTATAATCTAGCCATCCATATTCTATATTTTCTGTCATAAAAGTTAAAATATCTTGTGGTGTTTTTATATTTTTAATTTCCATATTAATTTAAAAAATCCTCCTGTTAATTAGTAATAGGTGTAGTATGAAAAGTTTCTACATTTCCATGTGTTTCATATTCAATACTATCTCCTTTTACATATAATTTGTATTTTACACTATGTTTAACTATTCCATGTTCTTCTTTTAGGGTAAGTGTTAAAATAGAATTTTCTTTATCATATTCTAAATATAAGGTATAAAAAAATTCATTTTCTATATTATTTCTTTCTAATTCCTTTAATTTTTTTATATTATTATCATTAAAGTTAGTATTAGTAACAAAATTTGTTAAGCAAGATTTATCAAGTGATATATTTCCTGAATCATAAACTTTAAAGTTGTTAAAAAAGTCTTTGTATATAGAATTTAAAACACTAACTTGATTATTTTCATTTTTTAGTGTTTCACTTTGTTGCTTTTTATAGTTATTTATTCCAAAATAAGAAAAGAAAAATACTAAAGCTATACAAATAAATAATATTATAAATGCTACTAATATATTAATTTTTTTCATATATAAGCACCTCAATAACATGGTATAATATAATACTTTTTTTGTCAATTATTTAAATAAATGTTTGAATATATAGCTAAATAGAATAATTATTATAGCTCTTTTAGAATTATATGTTTTATTGTATTGTCATTATTTTTTAATTTTTCAAAAATTTGTCTTGGTTTTATTAAAGTATCAGAGTCATTTATATCGAACCATTTAAATGTTAAATTTTTTCCTTCTTCTATGCCATCAAATTCGTCAATTTTTAATAATTTACTATTTGTATCTAATTCAATTAAATAATAAAATGAAATTTGATGTACATTATATTTTCCTAAATAATTAAAAAAATCTTCTACAACAGCAAAAAGTTTTTTTACATTAACATTTTCTCCAATTTCTTCATTGCATTCTCGTATTATAGCCTCTTTAGAGCTTTCAAAACTTGCTATAGATCCACCTAAAAATCCCCAAGTGCTTTTTCCTTTTCTTCCTTGAAGTAATACTTTGTTATTATTTACTATTACTCCTACTGTTCTACATACAAATTGTGATCCATCTTTTAATAAAAATTTTATATCTTCCATTGCATTCTCCTTTGAAGTTTATTATACTATTATTAAGTTTATTTATCAATAAAAATAAAGTATAATGATTACGAAAAAAGTACGTATACGGAAAAAATTCGTAATGAAAGGAAGAATATGGAAGATATATTTAATAAAAAAACGTATCAAGAAATAAAAGCTATGTTAAATGATTTATATTTAGAATTATTTAGAGATATGCTAGATTATAAGAAGGTGTCTTATTTAAAAGAAGAAAATAATTTTGAGTATTTAGATTCATTAGTAAGAATAAATTATCCACAATTTTCACAAAGTTTAATACATATTTCTGTTTTAATAAATGAGCCAAATGATAACACATATTTAGATATTATAAAAGAGCTATTAGCTACATATATTAATTTAAAAGATATGTATATGGATTTTGAATTTGAAAAAAAGTATTTAGAATGTAATCCTAACAGTGGCGAAGATGTTATTCTATAAATAATAATTGAATATAAATTTTATATATTTTTAAATAAGGAATAAATATATGGATATAATAGTAAGTTCGATAAAAAAAGCTAAATTAGATTTAGAAAAAGTAAATACAAATAATATAAAAGCAATAATAGTATCTTCATATAATAATGATATTGAAAAAATACCAGTAGAAAATAAATTAGTTTTGAATTTTGATGATATTACATATGCTAGTTTATCATCGTTTTCTTTTTCAATTGCTAAAAAAATTCATGATTTTATAAATGAAATTGATGATGAAAAATATAAGTTATATATATGTTGTGATTCTGGTGTATCTAGAAGTTCAGCAATAGCAGCTTGTATTTTAAGAAAAAATGGAGAAGATGAAAATAAGATATGGAAAGACTGTAATTATCATCCGAATATATTAGTATATGATACTTTATGTAAAGAGTTTGGCCTATATAATACAAAATTAAGATTAAAATATAAAAAATATATTAATGATAGAACTTTAAGTAAAAAGATTAGAAAACAAAGAAATAGTTTGTAATATAAATAACTATAACTTAAAATATTTTTTAGTTATGGAAATATAAGAAATGATATATTTTACTAGTGTTTTTTAACTAATTTAAGATATTCATGCAAAAAAACGGCA
>ERZ1643249.1785-NODE-1785-length-21015-cov-5.397281_pt1 | contig 21015 bp, 12 predicted proteins | sample MGYA00579263_ERZ1643249 | MGnify/ENA primary metagenome ERZ1643249 (study PRJEB29033, sample SAMEA4952264) | chicken gut metagenome | biome: Broiler Chicken; feature: Gastrointestinal Tract; material: Caecum | place: Ireland | collected 2018 | study: Broiler... | reverse complement strand
AATTTTTTTGCCGTCGCAATAGACAATTTATAGACAATAGACAATCGTAAAACATTCTTAAACCACAATATCATGTGGAAATATACGGGATTACAATCGATATTTTGTGCCGATAGACAAAAATACAACTCCCCTGCTAAGGGCGTAGTACTGTTACAGGTAGCGAGGGTTCGAATCCCTCTCACCGCGCCACGAACAGCGGCGGGCATTTGCCCGCCGCTGTTCGTGTTGTTATATTTGAGAGGGATTCGAGGGTGGAGGCGCGAGCGGGAGCGAGCGGTTTGCGCTTCGGAGTGCCGTTCAAACCGTCTCCACAAGCAAACTGCACCAGCCCTGCGGGCTGTGCACCGGGGCGCGCCGCCAAAGGCGCGAATCCCTCTCACCGCGCCAACAACGGCGACAAGCTATTTGCTTGTCGCCGTTGTTTCGTTCTCATGCTGCTGTAAATCACCCTAAAAAAATTTTGTTGCACTTTTTATAGATTTTTTCATTTTGTTGGTGTAAAATCATTATATCAAATTTAAACATAAGGAGTACATATGAAAAACAACTTTGGGACATGCCATATTTGCGGTAAATACGCCAAACTTACTTCCGAGCATCTTCCTCCGAAATCAACCGGAAATAATAAGTTGATTCACTATGATTCATACGATCAAATATTTTCGCCAGATCACTTGTCCGGAATGAAAAGACTACTCTCAATCAAAATAGAACTATTGCTTTATTCTTAATCTGAACTCTTGTCCGCAAACGGATATCCGACCCAGACGCTCCGATTAAAATTTCATATACGCCGTCTGTGATTTTCCATTGCTTATTAGCGATTGACCAATGAGCAAATACCGACGTATCCGACTTCATTTTTACCGTCTTTATTTTGTTAGCTTTCACTTCATCTTTGGAAAAGCCTTTTAGTTCCATAAAAGGACGATAAACAAGCGGCGCACATTCGTGTACGTAAACTTGGGAAATTTCCTTGCCATCGCGTTCCGACCGATTCTCTATTTCAAAAGAAAGTTCTACCGATTTCCCGTCCGTTTTTACTTGTAAATTCCGATACAAAAACTCCGAATAGCTTAACCCGTATCCGAACGGATACAAAACTGGTTTGCGATATGTCACAAAGTAACGGTATCCGACATCGAGCCCCTCTCCGTAACGTGTAACGCCGCAAGTAGTATTCTGATTGCTCGCAGGATACTCGTCAAGAAGCGCAAACGTTTCGCTCGTCTTACCACATGGATTCATTTTGCCCGTTAAAATATCCGCTATGATGCCATCGCTTCCCATACCCGGAAATCCCGCATAGAGAATTGCCGCAACCTGATCAGCCCAGGGACTTACGTCTATGACGCCTCCCGCAAAAAGCACGACGACAGTTCGAACATTTTGTGATGCAGCATCTACAATAAAGCGCTCCTGTACGGCAGAAAGACGAAGCGTTTTCCGATCATCCTCTTCATATTCGAATTTAGCACCCGTACCCGCGCAAATGATATTGACGTCAGCACTCGACGCACATAAAATAGCATCTCTAATATTCTGCTTGAACGAATTAACGCAGTCAGAGTCAAACGCGCTTGCATAATTGACGCTCCCCGAAGTCCTCTTTTGCAACTCTTTCGGCAGATCGAATGCGCAATCAAGCGGCAACACGCGGGAAGACCCGCCGCCGCAGAGCATTCCCCAATCGGCGGGCTTTGCAAAGTGCCCGAATACGGCAAGATTCTCCTTCCCTGTCAAAGGCAATATTCCATCGTTTTTGAGTAATATCATTCCCTCCGACGCAATTTTTTTCGCAATGCCGATCCGCTCCCGTTCGGAAAGTTTTACGGTTCGCCCGCGGCGCATTTCCGTCAGACGGGAAACAAGCCTGAGTACGCGCTCGGCACAGGCATCGATTTCTTTTTCCGTAATCTTACCGGCTTCGAAATCGGCAACCAACTTTTCGTAGTTTTCTTGGTCAAACGGCATTTCGAGATCGAGTCCCGCTTTTGCCGCCGACGTTCTGTCGCGTACTGCAAGCCAATCGGAAATTACCGCACCTTCAAATCCTATATCATTGCGTAAGGCATCAAATCCCGTCTTGTTTTCCGAGGCATACACGCCGTTCACGCGATTATATGAACACATGACGCTTACGGGCTTTGCCCCGCAGGCAATTTCAAACGGTTTATAATATATTTCGCGTAACGTTCTCTCATCAACGTCGCTCGATTGATGCAGACGGTCAAATTCAAGATTGTTGGCAACAAAATGCTTTAAACACGCGCCCGTGCCGTTTTCCTGTAATCCCGCTATATATTCCTTTGCGAGTATCCCGGCAAGATAAGGATCTTCGGAAAAATACTCAAAATTTCTGCCGCATACAGGAGAACGTTTGATATTTACACCCGGTGCGAGCAACAGATCCACGTTGTGTTCTGCGCAGTCGCTCGCAAGACTCTCGCCTAATTGATATGCAAGCTCTTTATTCCAAGTGTTTGCAAGCATCTGAACGGACGGATATGCCACGGCAGGAACTGTCTCCTCATTTCCGTCGCCCTTCGGCACGGTTCGTCTGACCCCGACGGGGCCGTCCGACATAGTAACGGAAGGTAGCTTCCCGCCGAAATCTTCGGTGTGCCAATAATCCTTTCCACAAATAAGCCGTAGTTTTTCTCGGATCGTGAAATCTTCTATCTTCATATCGACTCCTTGTTTTTTATAAGCGGAAAAATTGCAATTCTAAGGCGAGTCGTTCCATAGGGAACAAGACGGATTTGGCTCTCCTCTCCCGCTTCGGCATCTCGGAATGTTTTTACCTTCGGCGTAAATTGCGCTTCGTGACGCATCGGACACCCTTTTCCTCTCGGAATCGTTCTTGCTAAGCAATTTTTAACCCGCTGCAACTTCCAACCTTTTAGCTCCCGCGCCGAAACCGTGATTGACAAATTGTTTTCCGACTGCCGCCACGGCTCGTCTCCGACGCTTCCGTCATGAAACGAAATTGCATTCAAACAGCGTTCTTGAATGCCAAAATTCCACTTACTATCAGCATACAGAGCATAATGCGGAAACGCAACATTCCCTTGATCGCGCAAACCTTTGACGACGCACTTTTCTTTTACGGGCAACGCATAGAGCAATGCGCCTTTTTTTACGCTTATACCCCTTGCGTTCTCGATCATCTCTACTCGATCTTCAAAGGATATAATAACCTCGTCACCGTTTGCAAAATCCCGTTTCAAGTTGACAAACCCGTTTTCGATTTGAACGGGATACTCTTTTCCGTTTATCGTTACGCTTGTATGAAGCGCCCAGCACGGAACCCGCAGAGCAAGTAAAAATTTCACGGACAATTCCGAAAAAAACCGAAAACGAACTATGTTTTCAAAGGGATACATCGTATCTTCAATTATTTTTATCTTCCTCCCGTCGATTTCCGTTTCTACTTTCGTAGGCGCATAGACAAACGCTGCAAGCCCATCGTCCGAACGCATCCAACTCCGCGCCGCAAAATTGGGCATAAAACGATGTACGTTCCCCGCACAACACGAAAGAAATTTCTTCGGAGCATAGGACATCCAATCCTCTCCGCGGTAAAAATATGCGTGATTGGACGTATCGTCCGCAATTACTTGATTGGGGCAGGAAAAATACTGCTGCCCCTTGAAATCGTCGTCTACCGCGCCGAGTCCCGCATTAAACACGGCATTTTCAACCCAATCTCCGTATTTTGCATCACCCGTTATCATAAACAGGTATCCTACCGCCCACGTAAAATCGGAAATATCGCACGTTTCATGCGCAGCATGAGAATGATAATTACCGTTCAAATACTCGGTGGAGCTGTTGACGCCGTCAATCAACATCTGATCGCGGTAGAGTTTATCAAAGGCGTTAACCGCCGCTTTCTTATAAACTTCTTTCCCTGTATAGAGATGTAAGATTGCCGCGAGCTTGCAAATTTCGTGATATGTAACGCCGTGATTTCGGTTGACTTTGCGGTTACAAAGCATTCCTTTCACCGTTAAATCACGCATTTTTGCCTCGGGCGGCGCAGAGGTATCGTCCGAATAAATATCGTTGAAAACTGCGTATGCTTCCTCCGACATTTGCAAAAACCGCTCGTCGGCAGTTTCTCCGTAAATCCAAAGAGCGATTTCAATTTCGGCAATATCCCGCACCGCGATGATGCGCGCCCCGCTCGGCGACGATATGCGCTCCTTTAACGGAACCCGCAAAAAATGCTTTTTCAACGCCTCCAAAATAGAACTGTCGCCCGTTGCTTCGTATTCCGCTATCAAGGCGCGGAAATAAACGGTGTGTGCCCAGGTCATTCCGTCCTTCAAAAACGCGGGACCGATATAACCGTCCTCATCCGCGTTTTGGATTGCGGGATATATTTTATTCTCAGCCTGTTTTATCAGTTTGGCATTGCCCGAAAGCCAACCGCATCGCACCATGCCGTCGATCCAATAACCGTTTTGTTCAAAAGGCGTCCATGCGTCGTCCGCGCAATTCAATCCACCCAAGAAGTTTTCGTCCTCCGCAACGGTCAGATTTTTATCGCCTTCCCAATAAGCAGAAACAAAGGGCTTTCCGACTTTACCCATTTCGCCGGTTAAGCCCTTTGCCTGATTCTCTAAAAATTTTTTTACCCATCCGCGCGCTTCGATTTCGCGCAGTTTCAATTCCCGATACATTGATTTTTTTGCTCCGTTTTGTCGCCAACACAATTCTATTGATACAGTTTAATCAAATCGCGAAAGTCATAAAAAGACTGCTTGGGAGTCCGCTCTCCCGTCTCATGATCGACGTACACAAGCCCGAACCTACGGCTATATCCGCTTGACCACTCGAAATTATCCAAAAGCGTCCATACGAAATAACCGCGGATATCCACACCGTTCCGTTTTGCTCGCATCAGCTCGGCAAAATAACGACGGATATAATCGGTGCGCATTGTATCGCATATTCTGCCTTCGAGCGGTTTCCACTCGGGGAGCGAAATCCCCGTTTCCGTCACGTAGACGGGCAACCCGTATCTCTCCTGCATGAGCTTCGGTCCCCAATACATACAACTTGCGCTGCCGTTTGTATCCCAACCCATGTCGCCGTAACAGGCGTCTGTCGGCGGCGTACTTTCGATTGCGTTGCCGTTCTCATCCGTTTCAACCTTTTTCCCAAGATAGATATTCAAACCCAGAAAATCGGGCTTGCACGCAATTTTTTCCATATCGCCCCGTTGCACGAAAGACAAATCAAATCCATGCTTTAAAATCAGCCCCTCGTTATATTTTCCGAAGACTACGGGATCCCAAAAAGCCGTATTGCCGAGCATCCAGCCGAAATCCTCAAACATCAGTTTTTGGGCGGCGGTAATATGCGCAGAATTGTTTTCTTCTTTTGGCATTTTTACTTCTGTCACGTTTACCATACCCACTTTTACGGGAAGAGCGGAATACTTCCGCAGCGAATTTGTTGCCGCTGCATTGCACAAAAGAAGATTATGCACCGCCTCGAACGCTTTTTGTTCGGACACGGGCTGCTTCCCTCCGCCAACGGGGCGGAGATATAAAAAATCGATTAAGGCCGCCGCTTCGTTAAACACGGAAAAGTACTCCACCCGATCGCCGAAATGTTCCGCTACGATTTGCCCGTATTCTGCAAAGCGCTCTACGATACTGCGATTTGAAAACCCGCCTATTTTTTCAAGCTCCAAGGGCAGATCCCAATGGAAAAGTGTCACAAAGGGCTTTACTCCGATAGCAAGCAAGCCGTCGATCAACTTGTTATAATAGTCGATCCCTTTTTGATTGACTGCGCCCCTGCCCGTGGGCTGAATGCGCGTCCATGAAAGGGAAAAACGGTAGGAAGTCAATCCGAGCTCTTTGATAAGCGCCAGATCCTCTTCCAAGCGGTTGTAGGAATCGCAGGCGAAATAACAGGTCTGCTTGTTAAAAATCAGCCCGCGCGCGGAATAGTCGTCCCATACGGAGAGCGATTTCCCGTCTTGATTAAATCCGCCTTCGATTTGCGTGGCGGCAGTCGCCGCCCCGAATAAAAAATCTTTCATATTTTCCTTCTTTGGTCTTTCCCGTTCGGATTTTACTCCGAACGGGAAACCGTTTACCTATTTTGTAACGCGAAGAGAAGTGATATAAAACTCTCTTAAATGCGTACTCAACATCAATTGCGTTGTAAAATCATCCCAATGCTCCAACAAAGGCGTAATGAGTATTTTGTACGTATGCCAGCCCGCCTCTGCGTTCGTTTGGAATACTAAACTATTACCATCGGCAGCGCCCAATTCCTCCGCATAAAGTTGGAACCAGCACGCTTCCGTAGAATACAACTCAAACTCTACAAATTCAAACTCCTGGTAATATTCCTTGCTGAATATCGGCGAAATATCTCTGCACAACCATGCAGGACACCATTCTCCCTCCGCCCCAAGATTGGTAAACTTTACGACATCATTTCTACCGTCGTAAGTTCCAAGCCACTCCAAGCAACCGTCATCTCTGTATCCGCCTAATCCGGCTTGCGTTCTGAAATCGTAGAGCAATGATCCGTCTTTCACGGCGATTGTATAACTACCCTGCGTGATAATGCCCGTATCGGAAATGGCTCTATATCTTACCGTATACACGCCCTCTTCCGTCGGCGTGAAATTGCCGTTCGTGACGGCAATTTCGCCCTGCGTGGGAGTGAGAACCGTACATACTGCATTTGCGCCGATTGCCGTACCTGCGTTGTCGGAAAGCGTAATTTCGCTACCGAGCACCTGATTGCCCGTAATTTGGCTTGTAATTTCCGCCTTCTTTACGGCACGGATTTCAGACAGATACAACTCACGGGCGTGCGTTGCCCATAGAATCGATGTTCCGAACATATCCCATTTCCCGAGGAAACCGTCGATAGGCACGTAATAGTCTGCCCAGCCTTCTCCGTTCGTTTGGAAATTGATATATTCCTTGTCGGCAGCACTGTCTCCCTCTACTGCGAAATTCATCCAAGCCTTTTCGCTACTGTAAAGGCGAAGAACCAAATAATCGCATTGAGCGTAATACGTTTTTCCGAAAAGCGGTTTTATGCCGCTCAAAAACCATGCCGTATCCCAATCCGTATTGCGATTGGTAAACTTGACAACGCCCGTTTCGCCTTTGTAACTTTCCAGCCACGCCAAGTTGGGATCTGTTTCATTAAAGCTTCCGCCGTTGTACATTCCTAAACCACTCTCGGAAGCAAAGTCATAAAGCAACCCTGCCTCCGACAAGTCATGCACCACGAAAGAGTAACTTCCGTAAACAGCCCTTCCGCTGTCCTTTGCCGTATAGACAACGGTATATGTTTTCCCTGCCACCGTCGTGAAGGTGTCGCCACTGATTACAAGCTCCGTACCATCCTCGTACACCTTGCATTGTAAATCGGTGCAACCTGCGAACGCCGTCTGCTTGTTGTCGTTTATCGTGTAGTTTCCCGCAAACACATCGGGCGTGTTGTTAGCGATCTCCGCCTTTTTCGCCACGCGGATCTCGGAGATATAGAGATTTGTATTCTCTCCGTTGCCGTTGCTGAACAGCATGAGCGCGCCCACATAGTCCTCCCAGTTGTTATAGAAAGGAGCAATGGGAATCGCGTAATCGAGCCAACTATCACGATTTGTCACGGTAACCGTATCGCAATAGGGTGCAGGACTGTTCTCTGCAAGAAGCGCAAACGTAAACTTCGAATCCGTTCTCACACGCAGCACGATCAAGTCGACGTTGCTGTAATAATCCTTCTGGAATACCGGCGTAACACCGCGCATCAGCCATTGCCAATCGGCGCCGCCCTTTACTTTCATGACACCCGTCTCGCCCTCGTACGAATCAAGGAAGGTGATATTGTCGTGCTTTCCGCCCAAATCGCTTTCCGAATCGATTGCATACAGCGTATCACGGTACTTTTCGTTCCACGCCGTAAACGAATAGCTTGCCGTGTAGAGTTTTCCGTCGGAACCGATCGCGCTGTATACGACCGTATAAGTTTTATCTCCTTCCACGACGAACGTATCGCCGCTTTCCGCTATAAGCCCATCGGAAGAATAAATCTTTCGCTCGATATCCGTTGCCTCGCAACCAGCCGCTGTAAAGACGCTTACATGGTCGTCGCTCAGCGTATGACTTCCCGCGATTACGTTATCGCCTGCTTGATTGGTTACCGTAAGCTCATTGGTTGCGCGGATTGCGTCGAAGTAAAGATTGAACGAATCGGACGAACCGATCCAGAAAAACGGTTGCTCGACGTAATACTGATAGAACGGTAAAAATTCATCCATCGGCAACGAAACACGGTTGTATCCGTCTACAAGTTTGCCTTTGAGCACAATGTCGTGATTGTGTACCGATCCGTCGGGGTGAACGGCGTTTTCCACTGCATATGCAAGCGATGTAAAACGATCTGCTCCTTCGGCATACAATTCAAATGTGATATGAGTGAACGATCCGTAATAATCTTTTGCGAATATAGGCGTCCAATTGCCCCAGCTCCACATTGAGCGGTCGTTCAACTTACCGTCGGAATATATCCGCATGACGCCGTTTAAACCTTTGTATTCTTCCAGCCACTCGCCGTTTCCCTCAAGAGACGCTGCAACGTTTGGATTGGAATAATCTAAAATCATGCCTGCTTCATATACGCTTACGACAGGGAATACAAGCCGCGAAGTTTTAATTCCCGCAGCGCTTTCCGCTTGAAGGAACAGCGCGACTGAATTGTCATTTACCCGCACCGTTTTATCGGTAATTTCCGTCTTTTCGCCATTGACCAAATTGTAAAGATAAAACTCGATTTCGCCGTCCGTTTCCTGATCCCCGTCCGTAAGCAACGCGCGGGGAAGTTTGCTGTCCTTTCCGACCGTAAACCAACTTTGCGAAAGAGTATCTACCGAAAGCGTACCCACGGTGAAGTTATATGCTTCTACCGTCGTATCATCGTTCGCATAAGCAAACAACGTATACTGTCCCGCCTGTTCGGGCAATACGCCGCTCTCAGCTTCCTCCACTGTTCCGTTATAATACAAATCTGTTTTAACGCCGCTTCCTGCAGTAAAGGTTACCGCTTCGTTCATGGCATACGACTCTTTCAAGCCGTCAATACGATTTTCCGCGGTTTTCACGGCGTACACGTCGTCCACGAATACTTTGCACGGCAACATACCGTTCGAGACCTCCATAATTGCAGAATGCCCCGTCCTTAAATTAAAGAACCAACGCGTAAAATTTCCAACCTCGTTGCCCGTAATGCGCAACTCCTGCCAGACATTGGATTGAACCGTCTTTTTGCCCGTGCCGTAGATTACTTCATGTTCCTGTCCCAAACCGTCTGCGATAAAATACCAAACGGAAATGTAATCGTAAGTATCACCCTGCAAATTCGCGCTATCCATACGGGGCGACAGATAAATTCCCGTACGCTCGCCCGAGCCGCTTTCAAACATTGCGGAACCGCCCGAACGAACGGATTTTTTGAATGCGGAAAAGACCGCCTGCGATTTTACGCCTTGATTCAATTCGCCAGATTTTCCCTGTGAATAAGCGGTATATGCAAGACCTGCGTCGTCGAAAGCGTCGAGTTCGTTTTCTTTTACCTGACTGCGCGCAAAGATTTTAAAAACACGGGATCCCTCGTTTCCGTCGTCGTCCTTTGCCGTAACGCGGAGTTCGTATTCTCCTATTTGCGCAGGCGTAAAACCTTCCTCATCGGACGAAACTTTACGATCGGCATCGTCGTAAACTTCAATCGTATTTTCAGTCTTTCCCGAGTCGTCGTAAACGGAAATTTCGGGGAAAGTAAACCGTTTATTCACTTCGGCAACATTGTTTCCCTTAATCATTATGACAGGTTTTCCCTCGTCCTTGACGGTGAGCGTTACCGTTTTTAATGCTTTGGCATTTTCGGAAGTTGCCGTGTATAACACGTCGTACCCGCTGACGTCGAACACATCGAACGCACCATAGATAAGCGGTATTTCCGTTCCCGTTGCTTTTTTAAGTACTTTTATTTCAACGGGATAGGATTTCCCTTCCTTATCTCTTGCCGTCTTTTGCGGCACCGTATAACTATCGCCGAGCGTTACTTCTAAAGATTCGTTTTCCCAATCGACGATGTCAAGCGTCTTTTCTCCGCCGCAAGCGGCAAATCCGAATAAGATGCAAAGCATAAAGCATACGGTCAATATACCGCGCATCAAGTTGATTTTGACTTTACTCATCTTTTCCCTCCTTTCCGCTTACGCTATCTTTTCAATTCTAATGTTATCAAAGAACCATACGTATTCCCCATCCCGAATGGGATCGAGAAATGCAAACATGAATTTACCGGGCGAAGCAACAAAATTCTTGAACGTGGAAAGCGGCGTGGAATAACTTACCCATTCCCCTTTCTTCGTCGTCAGCCCGCCCCAATCCATCGAACCGCTCGAAGTATACAGGTTTAACTCTATCAGATTGACATTTCCGTTCAACGGACGCTGATCGTTATCGTCCCCGAATTGATAAACGTCCATGCAAAAACGGTAACTATCGATATCGTCCGCAAAACGACTAAAATCGATTGCTTCCAAAAGCGGCGAACAGGCAGTCACTTGCGTCCATGTGTTTTCGGTCGCATTGTCCTTCGGGAAAATCTGTAATTTTAACATTTTCTCGCCCGAAGGAGCGGTCACACCCTCGTAATCGTTCGCATTTACTACGGTCAGCTCAGGAGCAAGCGTTCCTGAATTCCCGTACGCCATAAACATCAAATTCTGATATGCGTTCTCAAAGTCGCATATTTCTTGATACTCTTCCGTTCGCTTGGGACGGATTAAATTCTCCTGCACCCATTCAACCCGAGCGTGCGTAAGCGATACGTCGTCGAGATAGAACGCGGGAAGCTCTGCCACATCACCGTCAAAACTCAGATATGTGCCGTAACACTCATCTAAATTTGCCTGAATGGAAATAAGTGTGTAGTTTGGCTCGTACACAATCTCGTTCCAGCCCTGTGAAAGCGTAAACATCTCGGGCAAGCTCTTTACTTCCGCCGCCTTAGAAAAGTATAGTCCTACGTTCACCGTACTTGCTTTTTCGGCGTAGATTTTAAGATTGACAGACTTTAATTCGGTAATATCCGTATAGCTGAATCCAAGCTTCGACGAAGAAAATGCAAGATACATATACGGGGCTTTCGATTTTTCGGACGAAGGCATCAGCTTTAACGAGGATTTACCGGAAGAAACATACTCCTCCGCCCGATTGAGTTCGATCTTACCGAAGGTAGCCGCCATGCCTACCCCGAACGTACCATGCTCGAAATCGTAAATGGTTACCGTTTGTTCGGCGTTTTCCGTATTCTCGCCATTCGAGCAAGCCGAAAACGAGCATATTCCCGCAGATACCGCAACAGCCATTACAATAGAAATGATTTTCGTTTTCATTGTTACACCCCGTAAACCGTAATTCCGCCGATACCGATTTCGGAACCGTCCGTCAGAACAATACGCAACTTCTTAACCTTGCCCTTATTATTCCAGTTCATCGTTGCAAAAATGTTCAAGTCGATCTGATTCGCCCCTTGTTTCAACGTACCTATCTGCGCCGATTCGAGCCCATATCCCTCGTATTCGATTTGAATTTCAAAACCGATATCGTTTTGCGTACCATTGTAAAGCGTCAGAATGTAATTTTTGGTTGTAGAAGAAATTTCCGTTACGCTCTCATGTGTGAAATCGAGGCGAAGCTTTTCATCCGAAGTAATGCTGCCTTCCTGTTTTGCCAACGTAAATTTATGATACCCGTCTGCAAACTCGTAAGCCTGTATATCTCCTGCAAAATCTTCCTTCACAATCGCGCTTGCCGTGTACACAACTTCTTTTCCGCCGAGGTACAACGAGAACGTGCGCTCCGTGCCGTTCGCATCTACAATTCTTACCGAATAATAGTTCTGCGCTTCACCCAATCCTTTGGTTACGGTAAACAAACCGTTTTCCGCCGTCAGTTCTTTGTCTCCCTCATAGAGCTTTACACCGTCTGCCGCGGCTGCTTGTATCGTGTACTTTCTACCGGTTTCCGTCTCCTTCTCCGCAACCGACGTAATCATAAATTGCGCGGAAGAAGTAGCCGCTTCCGTAAGTGAAAGCAATAATTCTCGTGCCGTTTCGTATTCTTCCGAACCGCCGAGAATCGAGCCTCCCTCATAAAAATTCTTTGTAATTGTTTTAATTACGGACGTAGCATCGTACCCTTTTTCCGCATAAACGTTTTTCAGAATCTTAATGAGTTCGTAATCCTCCTGTCCGTCGCGAATCGCGTCAAGGCGGATACTCGGAACAGGCTCGTTCATACCGTAATATTTTCCGGGGTAAATGAGAAAGCCGTCCCCGTTTGCCCCCGATCCGCGGTGCGCCGTGTTGTAGGGATTATCGAGAGTTCCGTTTCCGTCCGTATGCGAATTCACACACCAATATAGATTCCCCGTAATATCGTTCTGCGCCATAATCCAGCCTACGGAAATCGCGCTCGCCATTGTATCGTCCATATGATACGTAACGTTCGGATATTTCGGATCGTTGCAATTATACCACCACTTTTCACGTCCCGTATTATAAGTCGTTCGCTCCTCTTCTGAATCGTATGCGTCCGGCTTCGGGCAAAGGTTTACCAAATCGCTTCCGTCCGATGCGTAATAAAACGGACTGCCGTCTTTATTCTTTAATTCGCCCGCCGTGCGGTGAGCGTTTCCGAATTCGTCAGTCATATAATCGGTAATTACGTGCGCAACCTTTTCAACGGTAGCAATCAGTTCCTGCCCGAACTCTGTTTGAAACTCTTCCTTTTCCGTCAAAATCTGCTTTGTCTTTTCAACCGTTGTTTTCCAATTGGAAACATGCGCGGCTACTTCACCGTTTTGATAAGAAATAAAGAAAGGTTCGTCTACCCGCCAATCGTAAAACGCCGTCTTTTCGAGAAGGTTAACTTGTCTTTCGGAGTTCTCCGTCGATAAGCTCTTTTCGGCAAGCGCAACGAGGTATTCCGCCATAACGTCCGAATTATAAACGTCGAAACCGTTGACGTCTTCATTCCCGTAATTGGAAAGTCCGATTGTCGTCATGCCTTTTTCGGTTACAAGCCGATACGCCTTTTCCGCAAAGCCCTCCGCACCGCTTGTACCGTTTCCGCAAATCTCCGTAGGCGAGAGCTTATATTGCATCAATAGATCCGCATATTTATCTACCATCTCTACGGAATTATCCAATTCATGAGCTACTACCTGCGTTTTGTTGATGGAAAACAAACTCTTGGAGGTAAGCTCGCTCGGCACGGTCACGTCGTACACTTTCAAACTGACGGGAACGGAAACCTGATCCTTGCCGATCCGCACGGCTGCACTTCCCGTATAATTGCCGGCGGGCGTATTTTCGGGAATATAAAACTCTAACCACGCGCCGCCGTTCTTTCCGGCCGCAACGCGGTTTAATCCATATTCTTCCGCTACCTCCTGCGGAACGATTGCATCAGGATAATCTCCCGTAGGCGCACCGTTTCCGTTCCAATTTCGCGTAACCGCCATATACTGCTGCGTATATACTTTGAAATTATCTTTTTTAATCACATTCTGCGCATTGCTCATATCCGTAAGATCGCCGAGCGTTACGGTAAAAGCGAGGTCTTTGCTCGCCGTAATTAAAATCTGACCGCTCTCGTAGTCGTTTTTCGCCGAAGAGAGCACCACGCTCTTTGTCTTTACGGCGTCGTAAGCCGTTGCCGAGGCGTTTGCCAACACTTTCTCGGAAGCGGGCGCACACCAAACGGTTGCATCCTCTGCGCTGTAATCGGCCGTAGGGGTATTCGATTGCCCTCCGCAGCCGCAGAGCGTAAACGCCGTGAGCACCGCTACCACCGAGCCAAAAACCTTTTTCTTAATCATCTTTCCTCCTTCTCTATGCGAACAAATAAATTTCGCCCAACCAAATTTTAACGCGCTGATTCAGCGCAAGTTCTATCTCCCCGCCCGAAAGCAACTCCGTCGGCAATTCGACTCTGTTCCAATCGGGGGAAAGCTCCCCGCAAGCTACTGTTTTTCCATTGTTTTTCACTTCATAGCCCACACCGCATTCCTTTACCCGAATCAGGAATGCACAACAAATATACTTTGATAGGTCTTCCCCCGCATCGATTTTCAGCCGAATCGGATCATTCTTCGGCGTAACCGCAACTCTTCGTCTGATTTCGTCTTGATTTATCGTAACCGATGCATTTCCCGTAATTGCTTTTCGTGCAAACAATGTTTCGTGCAAAATAACTTTTAATCCCGTACCCAACCATAACGCCAAATTTTTTCTCTTGTTTTTGTATTCGACGGTAATTTCCGCAAATCCGCTGTTCTTTTCTAAAATCAAAGCCTGTTTGTCTCTGCGCTGCCCGTTGACAGAAACAATACAATCGCAATCGGCAAGAAACGTAAAACGGAATCCGTCCTCCTCTTCTTTGACTTCGAGCGTAAACCCGATTTCTTTTACCAACTCATATAGCGCAATTGCCGTCCGCCGCGACAAATCAAAATAACGTCCGTATGCGTCAAGTTTCACCCCGTCGGCAATCGGAGCAAACAACCTGCTCCAAAGCCCGTCGGTCGGAATACCGCGCGTTTCGTATTCCCGTTTTGTTTCAGTTAAAACCGCATAATCCTGATTTCCGTCCCGAATGGCTTTTAATCGTAAGCAGGAAATCGGCTCTTTGATACCGTAACTTTCACCCGGATAAAGAAGCACTCCGTCGCCGTTTGCGCCGAACCCGCGGTGCGCCGTGGAAAACGCATCGTCAAGCCAAAGCGGTTTTCCCGTCGTGTTGATTTCCATTCCGTAATTGACGACCCAATACAAATTACCGCTTATTCCGTATTTTGCCATCAACCAACCGACAAGTTGCGCCGATTGCCCCGCGTCATCGATATGATATCCCGGAAACGGTGCATTTGGCGTATTGCAACCGTACCACCATCTTTCTCTTTGCTGCGCATACCCATCCGCCATTTCTTGTGTTCGGTAACCGTCGAATTTCGGACACAGCGTAACTTTCGATAAATCGTAAACGTAAGGAGAGCCATCCGCTTTACACACCGCGCGCATCGTTTCGGGAGATGTTCTTTGCAAAAAATCCGTAACGATATGCGGAATTTTAAGTAACGAATCGACAAGCTCTTGCTCGAATGCCGTGCGCTCGATCGGAAAACCTTCCGCAACCTTATCGATTACCAAACAAAAATTATTTACATGAAACTCCACTTTTCCATTCGGATATTCACACAAAAACGGTTCGTCGATTAACCAGTCGTAAAACACGGCGTATTCAAAATAATTTTTTCCTGTTTCAACGCTCTTTTGTTTAATTGCAAGAAGACGTTTGAAAAGTTCTTCCGGTGAAAAGCTATCCCCGTACGCACTTTTTACCGCCGTAGACGGTATTGAATAGGCGTTCGCCCCCTTTTCGATCATTTCCGCGCATTTATCGATCCAATCCGAATACGCAAACCGCTCGCTCGGCAGCGACGTTTCTCTCAAAAAGCAACCCGTCGGACTGAGTCCGTGCGCAATCAACATCTCGCAATAGCGGTCGTATGTTTCTTGCGAAGCATCTTTCTCAAAATGTGCCACCTGTTCGCCGTTCACCGCAAACAGACTGCGTGGTTTTCTGCTCGGGAGCGTCGTTTCCGAAATTTCCGCTTCAACTTCTATGCGGTAAATCTCGTCGGCGATTACCTCGAACACACCGCGGTAAGTTCCTGCCCGAAGCGTTGTTGCCGCATTCAGTTCAATATAAATTGCACCGTTTTCCCCCGCTTTTACAAAGTTCTCTCCGTGCAACACGGGAGCGTCTGCGGGAATCAGCGCGTCGGGATAATCCCCGACGGGAAATCCGTTCTTTTGCCAATTCCTGTCTACAAAAATATATTTTTCGTAAAATGCCCGAAGACATTCCGCCGGAATCAGATTGCCTTTCCCGTCGGTTAAGGGGGAAAGTACAACGGAGAAAGTGCAATCTTCTTTCGGTTTCAAAATAAGTTGTGCGCTTGCGGTGGAATTTTTCAATGCAAAAAACCGCAATTTACCCGTGTTCTCATTCGAAATAAAATTTTCTTCACGGCGGACGCGCACAAGGGAATCAGCGCATATCAGCATTTTATCTCAGCCCTGCCTTGCTTAAAGCGTTGTTCCAACGGCGGTTTCCGTTTTCCGTCCAATAGTCGATCGTCTCCTGCCAAACTGCTTGTGCCGTTAAATTTTTATCGGAGATAAACCCCGTCTCCACGCCGTAAGTTGTTGTCAAAGGCGTTACGCCGCCCCACCGTGCCAACGGAAAAGTTCCGTAATAGGGCAAGATATAGTTATTTTCGGCACGAAGCATCCTCTGAGCATCCGATTGCAACGTAAACGTTTCCTTATATTGCGTCATAAGTTGTTCGTATTTTTCGGGAGCCTTCTCTTCAAAGCTATATTGAAAACCCATACCGCCGCCGCACGTATGCTCGGCATAAATTGCACAAGCCCGATCGGTTGCAAGATAGCGCACAAAATCGATTGCGAGTTCTTTTGCGCTTGCCGCCTGCGGGATAACGGTGTTGTGTGTTGCCCCGATCGAAAATTTCAGCCCGCGAGCTTCGCGCACTTTATTAAAATCGGTTTGTGTGATCGCTTCATTAGAAGATTTCGTAAGTCCTGCGTCTACCTCTTTTATAACTTCCGACAGCATTTTGTCGCTCGTTTTGCCCGCAGCGCTTGCCGCAGCAACAATCGAAGGCGTTTTCTCGACAATAGCACTCACAACAGGCGTTCTCATCATGCTGATCACATCGTTATATCCTTCCTTCTTTAAGCCTGCGGCAAGATCCTGCATTTCATTGGAGAACCACGAACCGCTAACCATCATCAATCCGTCGCGCGTTAAAAGTCTGGTCTGCCCTGCAATAAATTCATACGTCGAAGAGGAACGATCGTAATAGCCGCGATCTTCATTATGAATATCGTGCATGATTTCAAGGCTCTTCAACCGCCCTTGCTGGCTGAATATATCAACCGAGTTGCGCGTGCCGTCCTCCGCAATGCCGTTCCAGAAATTTTTATAGCCCTGCAAACCTTCGTATTGCGCCCACCACTCGTGAAACATATAATTTGTGTAAGAGACTTTCGTCGTAATAAACGAATAGGTGTGCTTATATTCCGCCTTGTTTTTTATATTTCCCTGCTTTACGTTCTCCATGAGCGTGAACATTTCGTCAGTCGTATTGGGAACGGTGAGTCCCAAATCCTCGAATAAGGATTGATTATATACAATTCCGCCTACCGAATCCGCCCAGGGAACCGAATAGTATCGGGGTTCGGCTGTGAGATTGCCGATCGGACGGTAACCCATATTATCAAGAACACTGGGCTTGAGTTTATCTTTGAAGAGGATATCCTCGCCGGGTACGGGTTGGTTATAAACGCAGTCGGTCAGATCGACAAGCGTATCCGTGCCGTAAAACGACTCCATATTCTGCGAGAAAAACAAATCAATCGTGTTCCGCACCCTGATCGACACGGCTTTCACCAAAGTTATTTTGATCGTTTATCACGGGCTTTGCGTATTTGTAATTGGGATACTTTTCCTTCACCCAATCGAGCGTGCCGAAATCCTCCAACAGGGGCGCCACCCAATCGGTTCCATACCCAGCCTGCCAGCAATAAACCTCCAATGTCTGATCGTCGTTTGCCACTCCTCTGCCACCGCATCCGGCAAGCGCACTTACGGACACGGCAAGCACGCACGAAACGGCAGCAATTGCTCTTTTCCCTCTCATTTTAATACCATCCTTTTTTATTTCCTCGGCATTCGCCGAATTTATCCTTTTAGTCCTCCGATGGACATACTTTCCATCATTTTATTAGAAAAACACAAGAATATCGTCAATACGGGAATCATCGATACCAGAATACCCGCATAGTAAAGCGGATTCTTGCCCGTTCTAATCAGCGTGTTTTTCACAAGATACATTCCCGATGCAATTGTGGAATAACTCGGCAGATACAAAAGCGGCGTCATATAGTCGTTCCACGTTCCCACAAACGACGTGATGGCAAGCGCTACGATCATAGGCTTTGCCTGCGGAAGCATGATACGGAAAAACACCGTAAATTCTCCGCCCCCGTCGATATACACTGCCTCTGCATAGCTGTGCGGAATGTTTTTGAAAAAACCGTAATACACCATAAACGCCAACCCGCCGAAGGGAATGGTCGTCACAACGGAAAACAGCGGATTGTTGTATAGCCCCAAATCGTAAACAAGCTTAAAATATCCGCCCGTATTACCGACAACGGGCACCGTCATCGTAAAAATAATGACCGCATATATGACGTTTCTACCCGGAAACCGGAAGCGTGATAAGATGTAAGCAAACCAAGTTCCCGTTACGGTGGAAACAAGAATGGGCAACACCGATTGCCATATACTGTTAAGCGTCATGCCGATAAAAGATGTTCCATCCGAAGTCTGGATCATAGAAAATACTTCGGTGTAATTTTCGCCCCGCCACACATCCGGAAAAGCGAACGCTTCCCCATTCGCCATATCGAGCGTAAATTCGGTGAATGGTTTAAACGAGTTGATGAACATCCAAATAAAAGGATAGAGCATGGAAACTGTATACAGCAGAAACAGCAAAAATACAATGGCAAAAATGACGCGCTCGCCCTTTGAACGGTTCTTCAAGCGGTGGCGCACTTCGCGGAGTTTCTCTTTTTGCCCGTTTCTGACTCCCGAAGCCCATGCTTTCACTGCAACCCGCGCTCTTGCAAAGAAGGATGCTTTTTCCGACTGTCCTGTCTTTTCGCTTTGATTTTCCGAAATAAGATTTGACATATCCCCCTCCTTCTCAGTATTCCACTACGGGAATTTTATCCAACAATTTCCGCACCAACAAAATAATCGGTACGCCCACAAGCGTAAAGCAAATACCCGCCGCCGATACGACGCCGTAATATCCCGAACCGCCAAGTCCGCCCGTGCCGTATACCTGCGTAAAGATCCAATAGGAAATGGTCATTGTCTTATACGCCGTTGCTTCGTAAATCTCGGGCGTAAACAATAAAATAGGTCCGCTTGCAGTGAACAGTCCCGTAAGATTAAAAATCAGCATTGTGGAAAACATCGGCAAAATAAGCGGAAATACGATATGGATACATTCGCGGAAGGGTCCGCAGCCGTCAAGCTTTGCCGCCTCAATGATTTCTCCGGGAATTCTTGCAAGCGAGCCGTGAAACAAAATCATGTTGGTAAATCCCGACCATATGGTATAAATGACGATCGTCCAGGTAGCGGTCGCTGCATCACCGAGCAACCCTTCGGGGCGCATAGGAATTCCCATTGCCTTCAAAATCGTCCCGAGCGGTCCCTGCGGCTTGATAAATTCGGCATAGACCGTTGTTAAGACAACAGCCGAAATAATGGCGGGCAAATAGAAAATGATACGGAACGTCTTGTACATGAAAATCTTTTTATAGAGGAAATAAGAAGCGGCCAGATTCAGAAACAGCATTATGATTCCAACGGCAAAATAAATGAGTGTATTTCCCAAAGCGATCCCAATCGTTCCGCCCTCTCTTGTCAGTTCATCCCAAAACTGTGCAAAATTATTCAGCGCCCACTCATAAGTGCGCGGCTCCTGAAAAGCAAGCAAAAATGAATTGAAATTCACATAAAGCCAAAAGACCAAAAAACTCAGAATCGGTAAAATCAACCCTGCGACAATAAACAGTGTTCTGTTCACGTTAATCTTCCGTTTTTTGTCGGGCTTGCCGGCGTTTTCGGGTTTTACTCCTCCTTGTTCGCATACTTCATTTCCCTCTGCATTCATAACGTTTCCTCCTTATCTATTTTCATCCCTTGATTTTCGGATTTTCGTCAAACACTTGCCCGTAAGCGCGGTAAAACGTCTTTAAACTGTTAAATCCGCTTTTGTTCGCCGCTTCCGTAACCGTCATTTCGGGATTGCTTTGCAAAAGTTTGTGAACATTTCTCGCTCTGATAAGATTTACGTATGTTCTCAAATCTTCCCCGATTGCGGTACTGATTGCCCTCGATACGGTACTTTTGCTATAACCGAACGTTTTAGATAAAAGTTCCAAATCGATTTGTTCTTTGAAATGTTCGTTAATAAAACTCAGAATTTTAACGATAAGATTATCGTTTTCGCTGTCGCTATATTCGATTCCGTAAAGCTCCGCGATCGTACCCAACAGCAGGTTGACATATCCCAAATTTTGCAAACGGTTACAAGTTTCAAAATGTTCTCCCCACTCACGAACAATCGTAAATAAAATCTTATTTTTCTCTTTATCGAACAGTTTTCGGGGAAAGCGTACTCTGCTGTTCTTTTTTCCGTACATTTCGTAAAAATTACTCAAAAATTCTGCGCCGATCACTACGGCATAGCGCGAACTCCCTTTGGATATTTCGAAATAATGCACGTCAAAACTATCAATGAATGCTATCTCTCCCGCCTCAACCTCAAACTTTTCACCATTCACACAACAAGCCAGCGAATCTTTCACGGGAAAACAAAGTTCAACCGCGCGATGATAATGCGCCATTGACGTCCATGTCAAATCGGAATCGTCTTTGTCGAAGTATATCTTTTTTTCGGCGTCGCTTTCATAGAACTGCAAAATATCCATAATATCCTCCTTGCTATCGCTACCTCGGCAATTCGACAATTTATGGCTTGATTGTATTATATCATCGCCGCCAAACGGCTTCAATGCCATATCTTCTATAATCCGTGTCAGAAATCGCCAAATAGTATCGTGAAGTATGTAAAATATTGCTTTGCTTTTTTATTGCCTTAAAGATAAAAATTTATAAAAATACCGCCCTCTTGCGAGAACGGTATCCCTATATCATGTACCTCTCGATATTGCTACATATCGTTTCCCTATGGAAAGGTAGAGAGACACACTACGGGCGT
>ERZ1643249.1782-NODE-1782-length-21051-cov-5.169175_pt1 | contig 21051 bp, 14 predicted proteins | sample MGYA00579263_ERZ1643249 | MGnify/ENA primary metagenome ERZ1643249 (study PRJEB29033, sample SAMEA4952264) | chicken gut metagenome | biome: Broiler Chicken; feature: Gastrointestinal Tract; material: Caecum | place: Ireland | collected 2018 | study: Broiler... | reverse complement strand
AGTTTGACGTTCGCCGATTTAACTTTTGTTGATAAAACGGGATTGTCGAACACGCTTTTTTTAGCTGCCATCAGCTTTTTCCCTCCTTATTGATTTTTTCTTTACTTAAAAACTGACCTATGCCCTTGAACAAATGCCCGTTGAACATAAGCAGCAGCGCTTCCATCTGCCTGCGCGACATACCGCCGAACTTTGCAAGCCCCCTTACCGGCTGATGCAGGACGCCCATTACCAGCGTGTTGGCAGTTGAACGTTTACCTATTCCGTTCATGAATTTTATGGCGAACCTTATTACTCCCGAAAAGAGCCTGCCCACCCAGCGCTTTGAATACCTGAGGTCTGCAACGGTGCTGTTTTCGGTTATTACCATTCGGTTCTTTTTATAGAAGTTGTATCCGCTCCTGGGGATTTCCCTGCCGAGCAGAGCTTTGAACTGAGCGTCGTCCACGTGCTCGACTTCGCCGCTGTAATATGCGGGTATTTCAGCCATATTATAGGGGCAAGTCTGCTTTGTGCCGGCCTTTGTCACCTTTGCGGTGAGGCGTATATCGGCCGAGCTTGCGCACACGTAGAGCACATATTCGCCGCCTTCAACCTCCCACTTGTTGCTCTCCACATCGAAGTAGCGGAAAGTTTTATCGTCGAAGGGTATTGTGACTTTGCAGCTTTCGCCCTTTTTGAGGAATACCTTTTTGAAGCCCTTGAGCTCCTTTACGGGGCGGAATATGCTGCTGTCTTCCTTGCCGACATAGAGCTGAGCGACCTCCGCTCCGTCATAGTCGCCGACGTTGGCGATTGTAAAGCTTACGCCGTCCTCGTCGCAGGATATATCCGAATACTCGAATTTTGTATATGAAAGACCAAATCCGAAGGGGAATTCAACGGGCTTTTCAGCCTTTTCAAAGTAGCGGTAGCCTACGTAGAGCCCCTCTCTGTATTCGCAGGTCATCTGCTTGCCGGGGAAGTAGCTCTGGCTTGCGCAGGGAGCTTCGGGAGTAGACCAGGTTTCTGCAAGTTTGCCCGAAGGGTTGACCGTGCCGCTTATTACGTCGAGCACGGCGGCTGCGCCTGCCTGTCCGCCAAGACCGGCATAAACTATCGCGTCGGCGTCGCGCGCCCAGTCGAGATATACCGAGCTGCCGCAGGAGAGAATTATTACCACCTTGCAGCCTGCCGCCTTGAGCGCCCTGTAAGTTTCTATCTGATTTTCGGGCATCTTCAGATCGGGTCTGTCAAGGCCCTCGGCCTCGCTGTACTCGTCAAGTCCTAAGAACAGCAGCGTTATATCGGCCGTCTTTGCAAGCTCGACGGCGGCGGTGAGGTGCTCCGTCTTCTTTTTGCCGTACCTTTCAAAGCCCTGCGCATATCCCTTGACCTTGAAGGAATAATCGCGCATATCGTCGAACGCCTTTTCAAGTTTGGTGGGGTTGACTATGGAAGAGCCTGCGCCCTGATACCTGGGATATTTTGCAAAGTCGCCCACAATGGCAACTTCCGTATCCTTCTGTATGGGGAGAACGCCGTTATTTTTGAGAAGCACGACGCATTCGTCCGCGCACTTCTTTGCAAGCGCGTGGTGCGCCTCTTTATCAAACGGCTTTCCCTTTTCGCCCTTGGTGGTGGCTTCGATGAGGTCGAGAACGCGGTTTACGCATTCGTCAACATACTTTATGTCCAGTCTGCCTTCTTCCACCGCCTTTACGATGTCGTCGGCGCCGTAGCGGCAGCCGGGCATCTCTATATCGCTGCCTGCTATGGTGGAGGCAACTTTGTTGTTAGTGCCCGCCCAGTCTGAAACTATTACGCCGTTAAAGCCCCAATCGCCGCGCAGTATCTCGCGCAGAAGGTGGGTGTTTTCGTCCGCGAAAGCGCCGTTTACCATGTTGTAGGCAGACATCACTGCGTGCGGCTTGCCCTCTTTTACGGCAATTTCAAAGCCCGTGAGGTAAATTTCGCGCAAGGTCCTCTCGTCCATGACGGAATCGGTGACCATTCTGCGCTCTTCCTGGCTGTTGGCGGCAAAGTGCTTTATGCAGGACGCCGTGCCGTTCTTCTGAATGCCGCGCACATATGACGCTGCCATTTTGCCGGCGAGATACGGGTCTTCTGAAAAATATTCAAAGTTACGGCCGCAGCGGGGATTGCGCTTTATGCACAGTCCGGGTCCAAGCACCATGTTAACCTGCTGAGACGCAGCCTCTTCGCCGAGCGCCTCGCCCAGCTTTTCGGCTATGCCTTCGTTCCAGCCTGACGCCACGGATACGGCAGTAGGGAAACAGGTTGCGGGAATACTTGCGTTAAGACCGAGATGGTCGGACGCAGCCGCCTGCTTTCTTAAGCCGTGAGGCCCGTCCGAAAAAAAGATTGACGGTATGCCCAGCTCCTCATAGCCCTGCGTGCTCCAGAAGTCCTTGCCGGTGAGAAGGTCGGCTTTCTGCCTGACAGTCATTTTTGATAAAATCTCTTCTCTTGTCATTGTCCTCCCCCATAGATATTTTTTTATGAAAAAAGCTGCCCGCCCGCCGGGAAACAGTTGCGGGCATATGTGCGGCAAATAAATTTGCCGTGCTTTGCTATTTCCACGTGGTATTTTATCACAATCAATTAAATCTTGCAACATTTTTTGCATAATTTGTTTAAATACTATCATAAATAACAAACGATTTTGTTTATCAAATCCAATTTATGATAAAAAATACACCCGAACGACTTTTTTCGGGTGCAAAAATTAAAAGTCCGCCCGCAGCCGCTGCGCAAAATGCTGCTGCGGGCGGGCAGCAAAGATACAAAATTTTAAAGCGCAGATATCAGCCATTCAACGGCTGAAAAACTGACGACGTTTATAAATAAACTTAGCCCATAAACTACAGTTTCAATAGGCGGATATAAGGCCTTCAACTTTAAAAAACTTACACCGCACACGAAAACAGAGCATTTCCCTAGCTAAGTTCTTTGATTTTGGAAATTGCGCTCATGCGGCTGTCTACCCCCAGCTTGAGGTAGATAGAGCTTATATAGTTGCGGGCTGTGCCGTCTGAAAGCTTGAGCGCCGAGGCTATCTGCCTGTTGGTGAACCCGTCCGAGAGCATCATTGCTATATCGACCTCTCTGTCCGAAAGCCCGTACGCCTTTTTGAGCTTTATCTGCTTGTCCGACGAGACGAGCATTGCTGCGTCCGTAATCTTTTTGGCTATTTTGGAGGGCAGTATGGTATCGCCCGCATATGCGTTTTTTATGGCATCTATGAGTGCGGTAGAGCCTATATCCTTTAAGAGATAGCCGCTTGCGCCGTTGTTTATGCCGCTCAGGATATAGTCGCTGTCGTCAAAGGTGGTAAGAATTATTATCTTTATATCGGGCGAGGCCTCTTTTATGCGCTTGGTGGCGGCAACGCCGTTCATTTCGGGCATGCGCACGTCCATTAAAATGACGTCCGGGTGCAGTTCTTTGGCCATATCCACGGCCTGAACGCCGTTGTATGCTATGCCGCAGACCTCGATTTCGGGCGAAGTCTGCAACACGCTTTTTATGCCTTCGGCAAGTATTTTCTGGTCGTCGGCAAGCATAACGCGAATCATAACTATCCTCCTTGAACGGCACATATACCGCATCCAAAGCTATTTTAATAACAAACGCCGCAAAAGTCGGCTTAAAAATTGCACGGCGCATATATTGCAATCATACACGGCAGGTAAAAATGCATTGAGCGGCATATATACCGCATTTAAACCGTGCCCGCCGCCCATAAAAGCAAATTGCAAGGCACATATGCCGCAATAGCGCCGTTAAGACAAACGCGTACACGAATATGCCGCAATTACTTCATAATTACCTTATTACGCGGGATTATTTCAGTCGCACGATTTAATGAATATCTCAACCTCGCAGCCCTCGTCGGCGTCGCCTGATATGCGTATTCCTCCGCCGAATTCTTCGGCCTTTTCGCTCATGCTGTTGAGGCCGTAGCCGCGCCTGAAATCAGCGCTCGGTCCTACTCCGTTATCAGACACGAGCACGCTTACACCGTCATCCACCTTCCTCGCTCCGATATAGAACGCGGTAGCGCCGCCGTGGCGTATGCCGTTGGATATGCACTCCTTTACGCTGTTGCACAGAAAGCGCGTGCGCTCTTCGCCGAGCGTTATGTCCTCCACGTCGCTCCTTATCTTGAGGTCGGTGGCGTCCACCGTCTGGGCTACAATTTCCTCTATCCCGTCCTTAAGCGAGGTGACGGCAGGTCTGCCCGCAAGCAGGTGTACGCTGGAGCGCATCTGGTCGAGCGCGTTCTTGGCCTGAATATTTGCAGAAATTATCTTCTTTTTTGCCTCTTCGGGGTCGGAATCGACGAGCAGTTTAGCCGCCTCCGTCTGCATTATGACCGCCGTTATGGAATGTCCTGCATTATCGTGAATATCCTTGGCTATTCGGTTGCGCTCCTCCAGCACCGCCGTCTTTGAAAGTTTTTCATAAGCGGCCTCGAGCTGAGCCTTGCTTTCGTCCGCCTCGGCAAGCGCCTTCGTAAGCCGACGCGACATTCTGTAATAGCGCATAAACGCCGCAATGACTACAAAGTGTATGCTTAAAATTATAAACCCGAACAGACAACCGCCCAAAATTTCCACCAGCGAGGTGTAGAGCTGAACGCCCTCGTGCACGCGCACCCAGCCGAGCGCAAACGAGGCAAAGAATACGCCCGCACCCACGCCGAAAACTATGAGGTTGTTTTTGAGATTTTCGCTGTTTATATACAGTTCGGTGGTATCGAGGCAGTACATTACCACGATAAAGTCGTTGCCCGTTATTACCGAAATTATCAGAAGAAACAGAAAGTCGGCGCCGTACATGGCAAATTTTATATTCTGCGGAATGAAGATATAAAATTTGAGCGCGACGGATATATCGACCACTATGCAGCACGGCACAAGCATGAGGTACATCCACCACTCCTGCTCGGGGTCGTAAAAGGAGGCGTACTGCGCGCAGATTATTATCTCCATCACCACAAGGGCGGCAAGCACCACCAGCCCGAGTATCTTGCGCACGTTCTGAATATTGAGTTTGAACTTACTATTCTTTGCCATTTTTCAAAATACTCGATATGGAATAGCTGCGCTCTATGCCGTCCAGCCTGCCCGTTTCAAAATAACTGTAACACTGCTCGCCAGAGCAGATGATATGGTCGTAAAGGCGCACGTTGTTCATGCTGCATATAATCTGGCACTGCTTGGTAAAATCGTCGTCGGCAACCGACGGATCGGCGGCAACACCGATGTGGTTGCGCGCTATTATCATTCCGTACGGGTGCGCAACGGATATCAGCTTTATGAGCTCTTCAGGCGCTACCGTCACCCTGTCGCTGTCGCTCGAAGAAAAGCGGCATATCCTTGTCACCCTCCCGTTTTTATCGAGGAAGTAGAGCTCGAGAATTTCCACGCTGTGGCCGTTCATTCTCATCTTTGCAAAGCGGAGCATCTCCCCTCTGTTTGAGATGGCAGCAAAACATTCGGCGGTGTTGGCCTTTTCTATGCACAGCCCGACGCACTTTAAGTAGAGCGCAACCTGCTCGCCGACGCCGGGGACTGACATCAGCTCGTCTATGTCGGCAGACAGCACGGCGGATATGCTCGGAAAGCGTTCGAGCAGCTCGTGGGCGACGGGATTGGTGTTTTTGCGCGGGTATGCGTTGAACAATAGCATCTCTAAAACTTCGTGTTCATAGAGGTTGTCGCCATTCTTAAGTTTTTGGTACATTCTGCGTCTGTGGCCTTCGTGCACGGCAGTTACCTTAAAATTTTATTTTTATATATTAAAATAATTTTACCATAAAATTAAAAAAGTGTATAATAAATTTAAGCTTGCGTGCATATTTTTTGTTGCATACGGCAAAATTTTTGCGGCGCGCGCCGTAGTGTTTGTGTGCGCGCACGACTGAAGGACGGTATTTGCTATGTCTTCCTACACAGACGAAATCAGGAAAAAAATTTCACAGATGGTACGCTTCCCTTCGTACAAACAGCCCGCAGAGACGGGTATGCCTTTCGGCGCGCCTGCGGCCGAAGCGCTTGCATACTTTTTGGGGCTTGCAAAGACGATGGGTTTTGAAACGCACAACTACGATAATTTTGCAGGAGAAGTCATCTTCGGCGAGGGCGAGGAATTTGCCGTGCTCGCCCACCTCGACGTTGTACCCGCGGGCGGCGGCTGGACGCACGAACCCTTCGGCGGAGAGATTGATACGGTAAACGAACGCATATGGGGCAGAGGCACAATGGACGACAAGGGCCCCGCAGTGATAATGCTCTACGCGCTCAAGGCGCTCAAAGACGACGGTTTTAAACCCGCGCGCAAGATAAAGCTTATAGTAGGCTGCAACGAAGAGACGGGCTGGGCGTGCATAGACCACTACAAGAAGGTGGCGCACATGCCCGACGAAGGTATTTCACCCGACGCCGACTTCCCCGTTATATATGCCGAAAAGGGCATACTGCATTTAAAGCTTAAATTCACCGTGGAAAACGCGCGCTTTGCCGAACTTAAGGGCGGCGAGCTTGCAAACATGGTGTGCGACTACTGCAGCGTTTCGGCAGACAGCTCCTACGGCGACCCCGCAGCTTACGGGCTCAGGCTTGAGGGCGGAAAGGTGGTTTCGCGCGGAAAATCTGCGCACGGCTCTACCCCCGATGAGGGCGTGAACGCAATGCAGCCGGTACTCCGCTACTTGAAGCTCGACGACATTGCCGACCTGCTGTTCAAAGAAAAGCTCGGACTTAAAGACCTTGAAGACGAGACGGGTAAACTCACCCTTTCGCCCGACGTAGTAAAGAGCAGCGGCAACGACGTGTACATCACCTGCGACATACGCTATCCCGCAACATATACCGAGGCGCAGATACTTGAAATAGTTGAAAAGTGCGGCGTGCCCTACGAAATAACCAACTCCCAGGCACCGCTCTACGGCGAAAAGGACGGATTTCTGGTCAGAACGCTGTGCGCAGTATATAACGAGGTGTGCGGCACGAATATGCAGCCGATAGCCATAGGCGGAGGCACTTACGCCAGGGCGCTCAAGCGCGGCGCGGCATTCGGCCCCGAAGAGGCGGGCGAAGAGAGCACCATTCACCAGGCCAACGAATACATAACCTTTGAAAAGATTGAAAAGTGCTTTAAGATATATAAGCTGGCACTTGAAAGACTTACAAAGGAAAAGGCTGAATAAATTAAGTTTTGTATTAATGGGGCGTACGCACAACTTTGTGCGCACGCCCCCCTTATGTTTTTGCCCGACTTATCCGCCATCCCGCTCCCAGCAAATTTTTAAAAGCGCGCCGCCGTCAACACTGTACAGCGCTGCCGCCCGCAGCAAGTGCTCCCGCCGTCAACACCACCGCAACGGTTGCCCGCCAACCGCTGCAACCTTTTTCGCCCAGCCGTCGCTTTTTTGAGGCGTACTCGCTCCGCCTAGGCCGCAGAGCGGGCGGCAAAGCAAAATTTACAACAGTTTTTGTAAAAGTGACAAATAAAGTTTTGACAAACTCATAAAAATATGGTATATTAACAAAGTCTTTTAAGAACATCGGCACTCGGACAAGAGCTATCCCCGTGCAGGCTTTATGCAGATGTACCCAAGTGGCTCAAGGGGCTCCCCTGCTAAGGGAGTAGTGCGGGAAACTGCAGCGTGAGTTCAAATCTCACCATCTGCGCCAAATCCCCGCAACAGGAAAAACCTGTTGCGGGGATTTCTTTATTAGTCTGATTAAAAGTACAGAATTTTATTGTCCGCGCACTTTAAACAAATCAGCTTGCAACCCTTAAAAATTCGGCAAAAATTATTTAAGGTTTTAAGCCCCGCCACTTGCAATATGCGTATATAGTGTGGTAAAATAGGAACATAAAAGCACCAAAACACTGTAAAGGTGCGCAATAAACATTTTTTGAGGGGAAAGATGAAGATAGTTTTTATTGGCGACTCTATAACCGATTGCGAGCGCGACCGCGCTGACGACAATTCGCTCGGCAACGGATACGTTAAAATACTTGCAGACAAGCTCCGCCCGATATATCCCGATATGGATATAGAGCTGATAAACAGAGGCGTGAGCGGAAACGAGGTCTGCGATTTGCTTGCGCGCGTGCAGAAGGACGTAATTGACCTGAAGCCCGACGCCGCCGTGGTAATGGCAGGCATAAACAACGTTATACATCAGTTCAAGTACGGCAAGACGCGGGATTTGAAGCAGTTTGAACGCGACTACCGCGCTCTTCTGACCAAAATCAAAGATGCAGGAATTCTGCTTATAGTGCTTGAACCCTTCCTTATGCCCGCGCCCGACAAACTGCGTATGCGCCCGCTGTTTAACCAGGAGCTTGAGATAATACGCCGCGTGGCGACAGAGCTTGCCGACGAGTTTGTGGCTTACGACGAAGTGTTTAACGGACTTGCAGAATCCATACGCTATACCGAATATTCCGTGGACGGGGTACACCCCACGCACAGAGGTTCGCGCCTGATAGCCGATACCGCTATAAAGGCGATAAGAAAGCACCTTATGTGACAATGCAAGAGTGCGGCGGCACGCTTGAAATTTGGAGCGGCACCCTTAAAACATTGTTAAGACGGCATCTTGCCGTATTCAGCCGCTAAAGCTACATTTTTTTAAAATAACTATAAAATTAGAACCATAAACAGCCGCGGCGTTGCGCAAAAAGCGCAACGCCGCGGCTGTTTTATTATATCTTTATTTTAATCCTTATACCTATTTTAATATGCCTTTAAAAAGGCATTGCCAAGCCGACCTCAGCCCAAAAATCAGACCTTAGCCGCCGCATATACGGCCTTTGCAACCGCCTCGTGTGCGGACTTATCGTAGGCGTAGGGCAGAATGTAGTCGGCGGAAAGCTTATCGCCCACGCATGCGGCAATGGCTTTGGAGGCCGCTATCATCATATCGGCCGTGATGTCCTTTGCACGTGCGTCGAGCGCGCCGCGGAAGAGGCCGGGGAACACAAGCACATTGTTTATCTGGTTGGGCTTTTCTGAAGAGCCGGTGCCTACAACTGCCGCGCCTGCCTCGAGGGCGTCCTCGCGCGAGATTTCGGGAACGGGGTTGGCACAGCTGAAAACTATTGCTCCCTTTGCCATACTGCGCACCATATCCTTGCTTACAACATTGGGCGCGGATACGCCGATAAACACGTCAGCGCCCTTCATTGCGTCGGAAAGAGTGCCACATATGCCCGATTTATTGGTGATTTCGGCCATCTGCGCCTGGGCGGCGTTCATACCGCTCTGACCCTTTACTATTACGCCGAATTTATCGCAGAGCACTATATCGGCAACGCCCAGATTTAAAAGATACTTTGCTATGGCGATGCCTGCCGCGCCCGCGCCGTTGATTACCACGCGGAGCGCATCCACCGACTTGCCTACTACCTTTGCGGCGTTTATAAGGGCGGCGGCCATAACTATCGCCGTGCCGTGCTGGTCGTCGTGGAATACGGGTATGTCCAGTTCATTTTTAAGGCGCGTCTCTATTTCAAAGCACCTGGGTGCGGAAATATCCTCGAGGTTTATGCCGCCAAACGAGCCGGATATAAGTTTGATTGTGTTTACAATTTCGTCCACATCCTTGGACTTTATGCAGATGGGGAAGGCGTCCACACCGCCGTAGGCCTTGAACAGCGCACACTTGCCCTCCATTACGGGCATGCCTGCCTCGGGGCCGATATCTCCAAGGCCGAGTACGGCTGTGCCGTCGGTTATGACGGGCACGGTGTTCCAGCGTCGGGTGAGCTCGAAACTCTTTTCGGGGTCTTTGGCTATGGCAAGGCAGGGCTCGGCAACGCCCGGCGTGTATGCCAGCGAAAGCGCCTCGCGGCTGTCGGTGGGAACGCGCACCGCCGTCTCTATTTTACCGCGCCATTCAGCGTGCTTTTTTAATGATTCCTGCCTGTAATTCATAAATACTTTCTCCTGAGTGAAGCGCGCCGCGCGCGCCGTATATTTTCTTTAATATTCTACCACCGCGGCGCGCGTTTGTAAATGTAATATGCCGTAAATTTATAAATACTTCAACAAATTGTTTTGTCTGTCCTGTGCAGGCAAGCAAACGCGCCCGTAAAGGCAAATTTATTTTTTGCCTGACCGCCTCTACGCCCTGCTGCGGCGGGAGAAAGCGGCGTACACGCCTTTGCGAGGGCGAAGAGCTGCCCTTTTGCGCCTATCAATAAAGCGCAGAACGGCTTTGTAGACCTCGCCCACAGCCACCACGGAGAGTGAAAGGGCGGCTACTATGCCCCATTGAACGGCATTGAGCGGCACGAGCGCAAACGCCGAGGCGAGCGGCGGAACGGTGCAGAGCAGCACATTTATACCTACGCCAGCAAGCACGGTGAAGATGAGTATTTTGTTTGTGAACAGTCCGTGAAATGCCGAGGCGCGCTCTGAACGCGTGTTGAAGGCGTGGAACAGCTCGAGGAAGGATATCGTAAGGAAAGTCATTGTGGAGGCCGCCTCGTTGCCCCAGGCATTGAGCGAAAATATGAATACGCCCATGGTGACCAAAGTCATATACAGCCCGAAGAACAGCACCGAGCCGACTGCCCCGCGCGAAAACAGAGCCTTTTCCGCACGCTCGGGCGGGCGGTGCATGGCGTAGTCGTCGGCACGCTCGCAACCGAGTGCAAGCACGGGAAAACTATCGGTAATGAGGTTTATCCAAAGAAGCTGGGTGGAGCGGAGAAAGTCGTACTCGAAGAAGGCGAGCGCGGCAATCAGCACGGCAAGCACCTCTGCAAGGTTGGTGGCGAGGAAAAAGCAGATTGTCTTTTTGATGTTGGAGAAGATGCGCCTGCCCTCGCGCACGGCAGAAACTATCGTGGTGAAGTTATCGTCCGTAATCACCATATCCGAGGCGTTTTTCGTGACGTCGGTGCCGCTCTTGCCCATCGCTATTCCTATATCGGCAGACTTTATGCTGGGCGCGTCGTTCACGCCGTCGCCCGTCATTGCCACAACGTTGCCGTTCTGCTTTAAATACTGCACTATACTGTTCTTGTGCCTGGGCGTTACGCGGGCGAACACCGTACAATTTTTTACCGTCTCACGCCACTGCGCGGGCGTAAGTTTTTCCAGCTCCTCGCCCGAAACAACCTGGCTTTCAGACTGCGCAATGCCCGCTTTTTTTGCTATGGCGAGCGCCGTCTTTTTGTGATCGCCCGTTATCATTACGGTGGTTATGCCCGCCTGCCTGCACTCGGCAACGGCCTCGGGCACGCCCTCTTTAAGTCCGTCCGTCATTCCGCAAAGGCCTAAAAAGGTAAGTCCCTCCTCGGCGGCCTCGCCCTCTCTGTAAGCAAAAGCCAGCACTCGCAGCGCGCCTTCGCTCATACCGTCGTTTTCGGCGGCAATCCGCGCCCTGTCGGCGGCGGTGATGGGGCGCACTCCGCCCTCCGTGTATATGCTTTTGCAATTTTTTACGAGCACGTCGGGCGCACCCTTGGAAAATGAGTATGCTCTGCCGCCGCGCTCCACCCCCACCGTCATCATTTTGCGTTCGGATGAGAAGGGTATTTCAGCCACGCGCTGCATTTTGTCGCCGCCGCCGCGCGCCTCGGCATACGCCACTACGGCAACCTCCGTGGGGTCGCCCATATATGCGCCCCTCTGCCCCTTTACATTTGCACATGCGCGCATACAGTCATATAACAAATCGCGTGCGCAATCGGCGCACACTTCTCGCGTTACGCGCATTTTGTTTTCCGTCAGAGTGCCCGTTTTATCGGTGCAGACATAGTTACACCCGCCAAGCGTCTCTACGGAACGGAGCTTGCGTATGACTACATTCTTTTTGCTCATACGCTGTACGCCCATTGCCATTATTATGGTAACAACGGCGGGCAGACCCTCTGGTATGGCGGCCACGGCTATGGCAACGGCCGTCATGAAATTCTGCGCTATGCCCTCGCGGCGGAAGATAAGCGAGAGTATGAATATCACTGCCGTCACCGCCAGCACGAACCCCGTTATAAATTTGCCGAGCTTGTTGAGGCTGTTTTCAAGCGGGGTGGGCGCGGGCTTGCTCTCCTTGAGCATTGCGGCTATCTTGCCTATTTCGGTATCCATTCCCGTGGCAAAGACTACGGCTACCGCCGTGCCGCTGAGAACATACGAGGAGGAAAAGAGTATATTTTTCTGCGCGGCAGGCGGTAGATTTTTACCCGAAAGACACTCCTGCGACTTGACCTCGCCCACGCTTTCACCCGTGAGGGCGCTTTCGTCGCACTTTAAGGCGGCGCAGCTGAGTATGCGGCAGTCGGCGGGCACCATGTCGCCCTCCTCCAGCATTATAACATCGCCGGGGACTAGCTCTTCACTGCCGATAAGTAAATCCTTACCGCCACGCCTGCACTTTACATTGCATACCGATAGCTTTTTTAAATTTTCTATCGCCTTGTCTGCGCGGAATTGCTGCACCGCACCGACCAGTGCGTTAAGAAAGATTATGAACAGAATTATAAATGTGTCGGTCAGGTCTGACCTGTCGCCCGAGATAAAGGCTATAACCGCCGTCACCGCCGCCGCGGCAATGAGGAGGATGGTCATAACATCCTTGAACTGCGATAAAAACAGCCTGAAAAAGCCAACTTTTTTATCTGCGGCGAGCGCGTTGCGGCCAGATTTTTTGAGGCGCGCCTCGGCCTCGCCCGAGCTTAGCCCCAGCGGCGAGGAAGAGAGTTCCTTTAGCGCCTGCTCGGCGCCGATGTTGTAAAATGCTTGCATTTCTCCCCCTGAAAAAGTGCGTATACGGCAATAGAGCCGCTATTATACCCCATTACAGGCAAACTCTTTTAAAAAGTCTGCCGCCCTGAGGATAGTTTATAGATATTCAGATTGTCCCAAAGATATTACTTTGCCGCTCAGGGGACGGACTTGAACTGCTCTAATAAAGAGCTGTAATTATCCAAAGGCTTAAAATTTAATACCAAAAATCGGTGCGGCACACCCGAAGAACTAAAAAAACTCCGCCGTGGCGGAGTTTAATAAACATTGTATTCAGGCGCAAAAATATAAAACGCGCCGCTGTGCGGCGCGTACATTACAAAAACATTTTTTACCGCCGCAAAAACTTTTGAAAAACGCAAAAGTTTTGCGGCGAATCCGCAGCGCTTTAATGCGGACCAATGCTTCCCCCTCATCGGCACTTTGCCGTGCCTTAACAAGGATATTTTAAGCAGATTTCCCTCCGCTTACAAATATATTATAATGCGCGGAAGTAAAAAAGTATGCACAGCTTTGCAAAAAAAATGCAAAATTTTGTAGTTTACGCCTTCACCTTGCGCGGAGCGGCGCATAAAGAGGGCAATCCCTTTACTTTTGCTTGCTTTTTGCAGGGCGTTGATTTAAAATTGAATTATGACTGCAAGACGAACGGCGGCAGCCGTACTCAACATAATACTTGCCGCAGCGGCGGCAGCTTTGTTTGCCGCGCTGATAGCGCTCAACGCAATGCGCAGGTATTCCGACGTACGCATACCCGAATTCTGCATTGTGCCGCTGTGCCTTGTGTTTGCGCTGTGCAACTTTAAAAATTTTGCCTCGGTTGACGGCATTTTAACGGTGCTTGCGCTGATTTTTACCACGTGCGCAGACTACGTTATGGTGCTTCTGAACACCAACTACCCCCTTTCGCTGTGCTTTTTTGCGGCGGCGCAGGTGACCTACTGCGTACGCATACAGCTTATGCGCAGGGATTTAAAATACCTTGCAATCAGCCTTCCGCTGCGCGTTATTGTGTGCGCGGCGGCAGTTATCGGCATAGGCGTGCCGTTTGAGTGGGATGCGCTTTTAGTGCTTGCCGCGTTCTACTTCACCAACCTTATATTCAACGCTGCAGAGGCACTTATTATGATTAAAAGTGGACTTGCAAACATTTTATTTTTTGCAGGGCTGTTGCTGTTTGCGGGGTGCGACATATGCGTAGGCCTCAACTCCGCGGGAGAGGTCGGACTTGAGCTTTCTGCCGCGGGGCTGTACGCGGTAAATATTCTTATATGGGTATTTTATATGCCATCGCAGATACTTATAGCGCTGTCTGCGTGCAGACCGAAGGAATTTTTCAAAAAAATATTCAGGAGAGAAGATGGACGGCAAATCGGATAAAATAAAGGCAGAAAACGGACAGAGTATAAAGGCGGGCAGGGCGGTCAACATCACGGTAAATGTGATTTTTGCCGCCGCGCTGTTTGTATTTCTGATTTCGTTTGCAATCAGCCTGCCGATAGTTAACAGATGGTTTTACTACATTCAGATAAACACGCTCAACCTTGAAGAGGCGAGCGGGCACACCTACGCCGAGATAAAGGCGGCCTACGACGAGATACTCGACTACCCGCTTCTGCCCGGGCGGGAGTTCGGCGCGGGGGTGTTCGCCTTTTCTGAGGAGGGTGCGGCGCACTTTGCCGACTGCAAGGGGCTGTTTATACTCGACCTTGTGCTTGCAGGCGTAAGCTTTGGCATAGTTGCGGCCACTATTGTTCTGCACTTTACAAAGGTCATAAAAATAGGGCGTGCGGCAAGACTTTCGGTTGCCTCGTGGACGGCAGTTGCGGCGATAGTTATACCCGTAGTGCTTGCAGGCATAGTGAGCATCGATTTTGACAGAGCGTTTGAAATTTTCCACGCCATATTCTTCCCGGGGAAGGATAACTGGATGTTCAATCCCTCCACCGACGAAATTATAAGGGTAATGCCCGAAGAATTTTTTATGAACTGCGCCATATTCATAGCCGCAGGGCTGGTATTCTTCTCTGCTGTAGTCATAGCTGCAGACTGCATAACGCACTATGCCGTGCCCGCATTTAAGGCGCGCACAAAACAGAAAATGCACAGATAATTTTTACGATATATTATTGCATACTTTACAGCAGGCGCGGGCATTCTGCCCGCGCCTGCTTTTATATAAGTGTTCCGACTATTTAAATTGAGCGGCATATATGCTTTAATTAACGCCGAAAAGCTCGGCCTCGACTTCCTCGCAGTAGCGCACGGATTCCATTGCGTCCTTTGCGTACTTGGTAGCTCCTATCATTGCGGCATACTCGGGGTTGAGTACCGCTCCGCCTACAAGCGTGCGGCAAGCGGGATATTCCTTATTTAAAAGCGCTATAGTGTCGCGCATAGACGCCACGGTAGTTGTCATAAGCGCAGAGAGCCCCACAACCTGCGCGCCCACTTCAATGGCCTTGCTGACTATTGCCGAGGCAGGCACGTCCTTGCCGAGGTCATAGACGTTGAAACCGTAGTTCTGCAGAAGCGTTTTTACAATATTTTTGCCTATATCGTGAATGTCTCCCCTGACCGTGGCAATGACAATTCTGAGTTTTTTAGAGTTGCCGTTGTTGCCGAACGCCGTCTTTATGACCTCAAAAGCGCCCGAGGCCGCCTCCGCGCTCATTAAAAGCTGCGGCAAAAACAGCGTTTTGTTTTCAAACCTCTGCCCCACGACGTCGAGCGCGGGTATTATGTGCTGATTGATTATATCGAGCGGGGCATACTCCTTTATGAGCTGCCTTGCCGCCTCCTCCGCCTCGCCTTTGAGGCCGCGCTCTATGCAGTAGCCCAGTCCCTTTCCCTCTGAAGTTTGCGCTTTATCGCTCTGTGCGGCGGATACTATGCTCGATTGAACGGACTGTGCATACTCTATATAGTTGAGGCAGCCTGTATCATAGCCGTAGAGTGCGCAGAAACTTTTATAAGTTTTTATCATCTCCTGCGAGTTGGAGTTAAATATCGCCGCCGAAAGCCCGCTTGCCAGCGCCATTGCAAAGAAAGTGCCGTTTATAAAGTCGCGGTTGGGCAGTCCGAACGATATGTTGGAAACGCCTAAGGAGGTATTTACCCCCATAGTATGCCGCAAATAACGCAGGGCATCTGTTGCCGCGCGCGCCGCGCCGCTGTCCGCCGAGACCGCCATTGCAAGCGTATCGAAGATGATGTCGTTTTTGCCTATGCCGTACTTTGCCGCCTCTTCAAGAATACGATGTGCAATTCTTATTCTGCCCTCGGCTGCGGAAGGAATGCCCTCCTCGTCCAGCGTGAGCGCAATCACCGTGCCGCCGTACTTTTTTACGAGCGGGAACACGGCGTCCATCACCTCTTTTTTGCCGCTGACAGAATTTACGAGCGGCTTGCCATTGTATATGCGCATTGCGCGCTCCATTGCAACGGGGTCGGAGGTATCTATCTGCAGAGGCAGGCTACACACCGACTGTATTTCGCACACAGCCCGCGCAAGCACGGCGGGCTCGTCCAGTTCGGGCAGGCCGACGTTGACGTCCAGTATGTGCGCGCCGCGCTCCTCCTGGGAGACGGCCTCGGAGAGGATATACGCCATATCGCCCTCTTTTAGCGCCTGCTTGAGCCGCTTTTTGCCCGTGGGATTTATTCTTTCGCCGATAAGTACGGGCGCGCCGCCGAAGTACACGGCGTCCGTATAGGAACACACGACGGTAAGATTTTTTTGCGTGAGTGGCAGGGGGCGCAGACCCTCCACTTCCTCCTTTATTGCCGATATATACTGCGGCGTAGTTCCGCAGCAGCCGCCGACTACGCGCACGCCCTCTTTTACCGCAGTCTTTATGGCAAGAGCAAACTGTTCCGCGCCGACGGAATACACTGTGCGACCGTTCTCTTCATGCGGCAGACCTGCGTTCGGCTTGACTATCACCGGCACCGAGGCGCACTTTAAAAAACGGCGTGCTATGGGCAGCATCTCTTCAGGGCCGAGCGAACAGTTGAGGCCGAGCGCCGCCACTCCCATACCTTCGAGCAGGGCGACTACCGCCTCGGGCGAAGCGCCCGTCATCATCTTGCCGTCTTCGCCGAATACGCAGGTGGCAATTATGGGCAGACCTTCGCCGTACTCCTTTGCGGCGAGTACCGCCGCCTTGAGCTCGTAAAGGTCGTTCATGGTCTCTATGGCTATGAGGTCGACCCCCGCCCTGACGCCTGCGGCAATCGTGCGGCCGAAGATTTTTACCGCGTCCTCAAAGTCGAGGTCGCCGAGCGGCTTTAAAAGTTTACCCGTCGGCCCCACGTCCAGCGCCACAAACTTGTTTTCAAGCCCCTGCGCGCCCTCTTTTGCACAGCGCACGCCCGCCGCAACGACCTCCTCCACGTCCTCGCCCAGCTTGAGCGAGTTTGCGCCGAAAGTGTTGGTGTACGCGACGTCTGCACCCGCAAGGAAATAGGCGCGGTGAATGTCCGCAATCGTGGCGGGGTCGGTGAGGTTGCGGCGCTCGGGCAGTTCGCCGAGCCTGAGCCCCAGGCTCTGGAGCTGAGTACCCATTGCACCGTCAAGCAATACAATTTTATTCTTTAAAAGCGTTAAAAAATCCATATTTTATACACAGCGCCGCACTTTCGGCGCACTCAATTCAGAATTATATACAGCGCACTGCGACGCGTTAAAAAAACAGATATAAGCGCCGCGTCGTATTAATGTACTATTTTATATACGGCGCACGCCGCACCTCATTGAGATAATTTATTGCACGGCAAGATTTCACCGCCGTGCAGACTACAAAAATTCAGCCGAGTATGCCCACTATCGCCGTCACCGATTTGGAAGGTATCATAAGGTCGCCGTCGGTAAGGGTAATGCCTATTTTTTGGGTCACGGAGAGTGCGGGAAAAATTTTGCGCTGGAGGGCGAGCGGCAGGTCGCCATACCCGCACGAAAAACGGGGACGCGTCTTGCCGTATTTTTGCGTTATGATTGCGTTTACCTCGTCGCACCACTGCTCTACGGCGGCCGCACCCATTGCCTGGAGGACAACGGCGCGCGCGGGCGAGAGCTTGTTATATTTTACAATCAGCCTGTCCGTGCCGGGCCCGACGGTTGCGGCAAACAGCGCCGCCATTTTACAGCCCGTCAGGTTCCTCAAAAGGGAATTGCTTTCGACTTCGGCATAGCCGAGGTCAATTTTATTCCCTCCGCCAAAGGATATGGGGAATACGTCGTAGACGGCCGCAGGCGAGAGTACGGGCAGAATGAGCCGTTCACACTCGGCAATCAGCTCCTCCGCGCCCTCGGCGCTCTTAACTCCCGCGTAGCCGAGATAGCGGAGCGTCTCTTTAATATCAAGCTTTTCCATCTTGCCGTATAAAAGTTCGCTCATATAATGCTTGAGAGGTTGGCGCGTATTGCCGCAGCCACTTCGGGCTTGTTCATTGAATAGACGTGCACCGCCTTTATGCCGTTGGCATACAGGTCGATTATCTGCTCTGTTGCGTATGCGACGCCCGCCTGGCGCATTGCGTCGGGGTTGTCGCCGAAGCGGTCCAATACCCGCCTAAACTTTGCGGGAAGCGGCGAGCCTGAAAGCGCTATCGTGCGCCTTGCCTGAGCGGCGCGAGTTATGGGCATTATGCCCGGAATTATGGGCACGGTTATGCCCGCCGAATAGCACTTTGCAAGGAAGGAATAGAAGAGGTCGTTATCGAAAAACATCTGCGTGGTGAGGTAGTCGCAGCCCGCGTCCACCTTGCGTTTAAGATTTTGAATGTCCGAATAGAGGGTTTCCGATTCGGGATGACCTTCCGGGTAGCAGGCGCCCCCGATGCAGAACCCGCCGAATTTTTTTATTTCGGCGACCAGTTCGCTCGCATAGCTGTATTCAAGGTTGCCTTCAAAGTCCTTTGGAATGTCGCCGCGGAGGGCGAGTATATTTTCTATGCCCGCCTCCTTAAGCTGTAAAAGCTTATCCTGCACATCTCTGCGCGTTGAAGAGATGCAGGAGAGGTGAGCAACGGAATTTACGCCCAACTGCTTTATGTGGCGGGAGATTTTTACGGTATATTCTGAAGTGCCTCCGCCCGCGCCGTAAGTCACGCTCATAAAGTCGGGCTTCAGTGCGGCAATTTTATCAACCGCCTCAGCCACGCTTTCAAACTTATCGTCCGTCTTTGGCGGAAACACCTCAAAGGAGAGCACCGCACTCTTACTTTTTATTATATCCGTTATCTTCATATCTTTTTACCTGAAAAGTGTGTTAATCACGGCATACTGCCGTACCAATTCAAAAATGCGCAGTGCGCTCTCTGGCAGACAAAAACCGCGTTATTTTCGGCATACTGCCACGCCAATTCAAAAATTCGCGCCAAGGCGCAAGCACGCACCATATAGCCGCGCGGCTTATTCGTAGAGCGGAGTTGAAAGGTATCTGTCGCCGCTGTCGGGCAGAATGACGAGTATGCGCTTGCCGGCATTCTCTTCTTTTTCGGCGAGAGTGCGTGCGGCATACAGCGCCGCACCTGAGGTTATGCCCGTAAGGAAGGCCTCGGTGCGGGCAAGCAGCTTGCCCTCTTCATAGGCCTGCTCTTCTTTTACGGTTATTACGCCGTCGTACACCTTTGTATCGAGCGCCTCGGGCACAAACCCCGCGCCTATGCCCTGAAGGTTGTGTGCGCCCGCCTTGCCGCCCGAGAGTACGGGCGAGCCGTAGGGCTCTACCGCATATATCTTAATATCGGGCATATGCGCCCTTAAAACGTGGCCGACGCCCGTTATTGTGCCGCCTGTGCCCACGCCTGCAACAAATATATCCACCTTGCCCGCGTTACGCAGAATTTCCTGCGCGGTGGTACGCTCGTGCGTGAGCGGATTGGCGGGATTTACAAATTGACCCGCTACTATGCTGCCCGGAATAGAGTTTTTAAGCTCCTCCGCCTTCTTTATTGCGCCGCTCATGCCATCTGCGCCGCTGGTAAGCACTATCTCTGCGCCGTACGCCTTTATAAGCCTGCGCCTCTCCTCGCTCATGGTTTCTGGCATGGTGAGAATAAGTCTGTATCCGCGCGCTGCCGCAACGAGCGCAAGGCCTATGCCGGTATTGCCCGATGTAGGCTCTATTATCGTTCCGCCCGGCTGCAAAAGGCCGCGCTCCTCGGCATCGAGCACCATTCCGAGCGCAACTCTGTCCTTGATGGAGCCTGCGGGATTGAGGTATTCGAGCTTGGCTATTATCTCGGCTTTAAGGCCGCGCGCCCTGGCGTACCTCGAAAGCCGCAGAAGCGGCGTATTTCCAATCAATGAAGTAATATTTTCGTATATCATATAAATTGCCCCCTGGATATGGCTTAATCAATGGCGTCAAACGCCTGCTTTAAATCGGCTAAAATGTCGTCTATGTGCTCGGTGCCTATGGAAAGGCGTATAGTAGCGGAGGAAATTCCGCCCGCCCTGAGCCCCTCTTCGTCGAGCTGGGAATGGGTTGTGGACGCAGGGTGAATTACAAGCGATTTTACGTCCGCCACGTTTGCGAGCAGTGAAAACAGCTTTAAACTTTCAGAGAATTTTACTGCGTTCTGCCTGCCGCCCTTTATATCGAATGTGAATATAGAGCCGCCGCCGCAAGGCAGGTACTTTTTGTAGAGCTCAGCCGCGCGCACCGTTGCGAGCGAGGGGTGATTTACCTTTTCCACCTTGGGGCAGTTTTTTAAGAAGTCCACCACCTTGAGGGCGTTTTCAACGTGCCTCTCCACCCTGAGGGGCAGCGTCTCCAGTCCCTGGAGAATGAGGAAAGAGTTGAATGGTGAGATTACCGCGCCCTGGTCGCGCAGAAGCGTGGAGCGCATTTTGAGTATATACGCCGCACTGCCGCCCACTTCGGTGAACACTATGCCGTGGTATGCGGGATTGGGCTTGGTAAGGCCGGGGAACTTGCCCGAGGCGTTCCAGTCGAATTTGCCGCCGTCCACCACTATTCCGCCCATAGCCGTGCCGTGGCCGCCCATGAACTTTGTTGCCGAGTGCACGACTATGTCTGCACCGTGCTCGAGCGGCCTTATAAGATAGGGCGTGGCGAAAGTGGAGTCCACAATAAAAGGTATGCCGTTTTCGTGCGCGATTGCCGCTATGGCCTCCATGTCAATGAGGTCGGAGTTGGGGTTGCCCATGCTTTCGGCGTATATGAGTTTTGTGTTGGGGCGAATGGCTTTGCGGAAATTCTCGGGGTCGGTCTGGTCGACAAAAGTTGTGGTTATGCCCTGCT
>ERZ1643249.1780-NODE-1780-length-21056-cov-138.372697_pt1 | contig 21056 bp, 29 predicted proteins | sample MGYA00579263_ERZ1643249 | MGnify/ENA primary metagenome ERZ1643249 (study PRJEB29033, sample SAMEA4952264) | chicken gut metagenome | biome: Broiler Chicken; feature: Gastrointestinal Tract; material: Caecum | place: Ireland | collected 2018 | study: Broiler... | reverse complement strand
AGAGTTTCAACAAAAAAACTCCGATTTCGTAATCGGGTGAATGATTTTATCCGCCTGCATTTTGAATGCAGGGGAAGCCCGCCACTCCGTCACTCTGAGCGTAAGCGAAGAGTCTTTGAGGGTGCTCCCCACAAAAGCCCCATCCCCCAAGCACCTTTAACGCCTGTGGCGCCGGCATCTTGCCTCCATGCCTACCCGCAGAAGCCTCACTCCCCAAAATCACCGCCCGCAAGAGCATGCCTCCGCATGCTTTCCGGGGCAGAAATATATCTAAACGATATATACCAATAATCAAAATTATGTAAAAAACCCGCCTGCGCTCCCGTTCATGAATTTTCGTTTTCAAAAAGAAAAACAGCGCCTCAAAATTTTGTTTAAAACGCTGTTCCGCCTTCATGATCTTTGGGTAAACAAATCGGACATTTTCATTTTTTCCGATTTTCAAAAAAAATTTTCAATCATTTTTTTGGGGCAAAGTTCCGTTTTACTTTTTGCCCTTGGAGTTGTAAGGCCCTGTGTAAATGAAACGACCGTTTTTAACCTGGGCATTGTGGTATCTGTCAAGCAAATTGTAGAGATACTCACCGTCAAAGTCATCCCCGAAGCGTTCTCTCAACTGGTTAGCTTCGTCAAGTCCTGACCAGACGCTCCCCTTTGACCCGTCATGCAGCGTGATGATTTCGCTCGTAAGCTTTCTGAGGAATTCTTTCTTTTCCGTTTCCGATGGCCTGTAATAATTATACTCTATTTTCTTTGAGCCTTCAACATGCGGGTCCGTTTCCCCCTTCGGAACGATATACATCGCCCCGCGGAGGTCTTCATTGTACTTGAGCGGGTCTTTTTTGATATAAATCAAGTCCTTCCCGTAAGCATCAGAAAGCTTTTCAATGATTTGTCCGGTGCTGCAGCCGTAGTCATCCATAAAATGAGTGCGCTCTCTTTCATTCGCAAAGCCTTTGAATGCCTGTGTCTGCCTCGTTTGCGCCCTGTAATTCAATCCTAAGTTGTAATTTGCACTGATTTTCATTATACATTATTCCCTTTTTTTGCTGCCTGATATTGCTTGCGTTTTTCGGCCCATTGCTTATCATTAAAGAGTTCCAGAGGATAAATCTCGCGTTTGTGCTTTCTCACCCAGCGTTCTCTGTCTTCTCTGGTCTTGAAATTCTTTTGTAAAAAGACTTCATAGTTTGCCATGCGGTTGATAACCCGTGTAAACGTGTCTGCACTGGCGTTCAAGAGGTTGTCATGGTTCCTTCTGTTTTCGCTCTTCGTCGAGGAAAATGCCTTGGTGAACTGCGGAAGCGTATGCAAAGGCATCATCACGCTTAGAAGTGTGCTATCATAAGCGTCTTTCTGATTGTTAAAATCAACTTTGCGCCCCTGAAGAGCCGACATAATCTTGCGCTCTGCCGCTTTCTGGCAAAGATCACGCATTATTATCATATAAAGCGACATCGGGTGCTCGCTGTAGAGAAAACCCTCGCCAGAAGAGAGAACCGCACGGCTGTCTTTCAGCACAAACATCCCCCCGGGCGGTTTCGGTGCGTCTATATCGGGCGTACGCTGCCCCCTCGGCACCCACCAGCCAATTCCGACTCTCGTATCATAATCTTTCGGATCGGGCTCCGGATTGTCATGACTCTTGGGAATAATATAACCATGCCGCCTCGTTGAGTCGTCAAAGTCCACCCCGCGTTTGATAAAGACATCAAGACCGGCTTCGTCGCTTATCTTATCGATAATATCCATACGGCGCATCCCGATAGAGCGCAATAATAATTCTTTTTCGCCGGTTACCTTCCCAAAATTCACCTGTGCAGCGCTGTTACGCTTTTTCTGCGGTGCTGCCCCCGCCTGTGTCTTCGGTATTGAATAATTTGTCATTATCTGCATGTCACATTCCCTTTTCTTGCAATATAAAATCTCCTCAACTCTCCAAGTTGCCAAAATTTTTAAAAAATTTTTTTGCATACCCCGAAAACGACACTATAACACCATTTTATGGTTTTACAATTTTTAATATTTTTTTAACCCCCCGCGCCCCCACACCATGTCACAACATGGTTTTCAGGGGATATAAGGGGCGGAAATGAGGTCTGTATATGAATAAAAGCTTGACACGAGAAATTTCATCCGCCGCAAGAGGCGGTCTGTTCGCCATAAACGGCATACTCCCCGACCCCGACTCAATCCTTATGCGCCACTCAGGCGGAATGAACGTCTACAGAGAGCTCCTCAACGACCCCCACGTCCGCTCCTGCGTCACCTCCCGTAAGTCGGGTGTCCTCTCAAAAGGCTGGCATATCGAACAACATGACTCCTCGAACGCCGCCTTCGCCCTCGTCAAAAGCGTGTTCGACTCAATTGACACCGACGCCCTTATCTCACAAATATTAAACGCTCCCCTCTTCGGCTATCAGCCCCTGGAAATTATATGGAAGGTCGATAACTCCTCGCTTATCCCCGACAGAATTGAGCCCAAGCCTCAGGAATGGTTCGCCTTCACAAAAAAAGGAGAACTCCGCCTCCTCTCCTCTTCAAACCTCTTCGACGGCGAGCCTGTCCCCGATATGAAGTTTCTTTGCCCCCGCCATAACGCCACATGTATTAACCCGTACGGCGAAAAGCTTCTCTCAAGCATCTTCTGGGCGGTAACTTTCAAAAAGGGCGGACTCAAATTCTGGGTCTCTTTCGTCGAAAAATACGGTATGCCCTGGGCTATCGGTAAACTTAACCGCCAGACCACCGAAGAAGAGGCAATCTCCCTGCGTGATGCCCTCAATAATATGGTACAGGACGGCGTTGCGGTAATCGACAAAAACTGCGACGTCGAACTCAAAGACCCCGCCACCCGCACCGCCTCGGCAGCCGTCTACCGCGAGCTTGTCGAATTCAACAACGACGAAATCTCTAAAGCCCTGCTGGGACAAACACTTACGACTCAGGTCGGGTCCTCGGGGTCTTATGCCGCCGCAAAAGCACACCTCTGTGTCAGAGAAGACATCGTCCAATCAGACATAAAACTCGTCCAAACAACCCTCAACACCCTCATCAGCTGGATAATAAGCCTCAACTTCCGCACAGGCGAGCGCCCGCCCGCTTTTGTCATCTGCGACAAAAATGAGATTAACACGGAACTCGCACAGCGTGATGAGATACTCGCCCGCATCGGCGTTGCCTTCTCAAAAGAATATTTCCAAAAAACCTACGCCCTCAACGATAATGACTTCACTATCCCCCTGCAGCCCTGACGCCCCGTCATTCTGCAAACTGTTTGTCGTTGAGGCAAAACCGAAATGGAACAAACAGGGTCCTCGAAGAGGAAGCCCGTAGGGCGCACCCTCAGGGTGTCCTCATATGTACGGCTTACGCCTGCATCTGAGGCAAAAATCTCACCCCGCAACGGGATATTTCGCTCCGCTCAATATGACACCTCCCGTCATCCCATGGGCACAAACCGCACCCCGCTGGCGTACTCAGCTTACACGCCTGGCCCCCTCAAATACTCTTCGCCTTCGCTCATAGTGATGGGGGAAAGCGCTTCACCCGCCATGCTAGCCCTAACCCCATAGATTCTGTATCCCCGATAAAAATCATTCACCCGATTACGAAATCGGAGTTTTTTTGTTGAAACTCTGTGGAGCATAGCGACTTTCAGAGTTTCAGAAGAAAAATTCCAGATTTCGTTTTGGCAGCGTTTTTTCTTTCTTTGGTTGCGTTTCTTTCTTTTTGGTCGCAGCAAAAAGAAAGAAATGAACAAAACAGATTCTTACGCAACGGGATATTTCGCTCCGCTCAATATGATACCCTCCCCCGCACACACAACAAAAGGAACTACAATGTATTGCACAATTGACGACCTGAAAAACGCCCTCACGGAAGACATTCTCGCCCGCCTAAGCGATGAAAACGGTGCCGAAATCAACACCACCCGTGTCAATAAAGCCATCGAATTCGCCTCAAGCCTCATTGACGCCCACCTCGAAGGCTCTTACCCGACACCTCTCACCCTCAACAGCCCGCTGCTCACAAACATCGCCGCATCACTCGCAGCCTTCCGCCTCTACACTGACAGCTGCGGCGACGACGCCCCGGACTCCGTGTCCTCAGCATACACAGAGGCGCTAAACCTCCTTGCAAAACTCCAGAACGGCGAACTAAACCTCAAAACACAGCGCCAGAACGAAACTTTAACCAATAAAACCCCCTGCGATAAACTGTTTAGCCGCCGTTTCCTTGGAGGACTCTAACCCGTGAAACTTATTCAAGACATCGAAACAGCAATCCTCGCCCGCCTCAGCGGCTGCATCCCCTCCGTTGCCGTCGAACAGGGCGGGTCTGACCCCTCTTCTTATAAACCGAACCACCCTAAAGGCGCACTTGTAGTGTATTTTATCGGGGCAAACTTCTACACACCCTTGAACTACAACGACTTAACCCAAAAAATCGCATATCAATTCGCCGTTTCGGTCTATAAAAAAGAACTCCACGGCAACGACGGCGCCTATGCCCTTCTGCAGCAAGCACAACAGGCACTCACTGGCTGCACCATCCTCAAAAACAAACTCGCACCGCTCAGCGTCCGGCTTGTCAACTGCCGCAAGGGACTCTGGCACTATGAGGCAAAATTCGAAATCTGCCTCCCCGCCACCGCACTATGACATAAAAAGAGGTATATTATGAAAAAATGGTATCTTGACTGGGTCGAGGTCTTCCGCAGCGGGACACACACCGACTCAAAAGGCATTACACGCACATGGAGCAACGACGACCTTGATTCAATCGTCCGAAACTACAACAAAGACAACAATGAAGCCCCTGTCGTCATCGGACACCCCGCCGCAGACGCCCCCGCCTTCGGATGGGTGGACAAGATTAAACGTGCAAATGACCGCCTTCTCGTAAAATTCACGAAGCTAGCCCCGGAATTTATTAACTGGGTTGACTCGGGGCTGTATCGAAAAATTTCAATCGCCATAAACAACGATAAAACACTGCGCCACGTCGGCTTTCTCGGGGCGGCTCCGCCGGCTGTCAAGGGGCTTCGCTATTCCTTCGGCGCCTCTGAGGACTACTCGCTCTACAACGACGAGCCTCTTAGCTCCGAATTTGCCGACCTGAGGCGTAATTATGACGCCCTTCTCTTGCAGACACGGCGCCTTGAGGCGGAACAGTTTATCTCAAAGCTTTGTGAGGAAGGCAAAATCAATAAAGCTTACGCCCCCTTCCTGCAATCTACATTATGCATGCTCGATAATACACCTTCAAACGCATTCTGCGACTGCGAAGACTCCCCTGCAAACCTCATGCGTGAGTTTCTTTCGACCCTTCCGCCCCGGTGCACCTTCAAAGAGCTTGCAACACAGCCGCCGAAACGCCCTCTTGCCCCCGAAACAGAAGCGGGGCTTCGCATAGCAAAAAGTTACTAAAAGGAGTATATATGACAGTCAAAACCACCTCAAAAGTCTTCGGCATCGATGATATCAAGATTTATCCCATAACAGAAGACACGGAAACAGCCTACACGCTTGGCGAAGCGATTGATGTCCCCGGCGCCAAAAATTTGAGCATCGACCTCGAAATCGAGGAAAAGGACCTCACAGGCGATAATATCGTGCTCGATGTCTATTCAAACATCAAAAAAGCGACATTTAATGTCGGGTTTGCAAAACTCAGCCTCGAGCTTCTCAAGGCGGCACTCGGCGGCAGGCTTGTTTCCAGCGGGTCGACACCGTCTGGGAAACAGGTTTTTTCATTGCAGAGCGGAGATAAACCCTCTTATTTCCAGCTTGCGGCGCAGGTAACAAACATTGACGAAGGCTCTTTGCGCATCAATATAATGAAATGCCGCATCAGCGCCGCCCCGCTGTCCGCTGTGGAAAACGATTTCGCCACCTACTCACTCTCGGGTTCCGCTGTTTTCACATCAAAGAAGTTTACCCGCAGCGGGATATCCGCACCGCTTCTGTTTGATATCTCTATCGACGAAACGGAAACCCCTCTGACACCAATCAATAGCTAACTTAAAGGAGACTAAAATGACCCAAGATTACGGACTCACTCCCTCCGGCGACTATTCGCCGAAAGACCTCATCGCAGGCGCCCACCCGCCTGTTGAGATAGCAATCACCGTCGCATCAGGCGCAAGCGCAATGACCGCAGGAACTATCCTCGGAAAGATAACCGCAAGCGGCAAATATAAAGCCTATGCAGCAGGCGGCAGCGACGGAACGCAGACAGCCTGCGCAATTCTCTCTCAGGACACCCCGCAGGCATCCTCTGACATCAAGGCATACGCCTATGTCCACGGTGTTTTTAATAAAAACGCCCTCACCGGTTACACAACAGCGGCGGAAGCTGACTTACAAGCGCACGCCATCTGGCTTAAGGAGGTTTACTAATGACAATTTACGACTACAGAACGCTCACCACCTCAATAAACGCCCTCTCAGCGCCTCCATCGCTGATTTTGGACAAAATATTTACTGCCAAAAATCAGAATTACAGCTCAACGCTTGAGATAGACATCGAAAAATCAGCGGACTACAAGAAACTGGCGCCTTTTACAGGCTCTTCGCAAGAAGGCAAAGTCGTTTCGAAGGTTGGTTTCTCGACAAAAACCGTCAAATTCCCCCGCATCCGTGTCAAAAAGCAGTTGAGTGCAGCGGAAATCCTCGCCCAACGAGACATAGGCGAGTCTGTCTATGTCGGCGGCGACACGCTGAAAAGCCCGACAGACGGCAAAATTGCCCGTGAACAAAACCACCTCAAAGCAATCATCACGAAACGCATTGAGTGGATGGCGGCAAATGCGCTTATGGGCGGGATTGAGTATGCGGACAACGAGCTTTCTTTCAGCATAGACTACGATTTCAGCTCAACACACAAACCTGTGCTTGCGGATAATGATGTTTGGGGCGGCACCTCCGCTGATATCCTCGGCAATATTCGTTCATGGAAGAAACTCATCGCCCAGGACAGCGGGCTGAGCGCAAACATCGCCATCGCAGGACCTGAAGCGGTCGAAAAACTACTCGCTGACGAGAACATCCGCACCATGTTAAACAATACAGGGCTGTCAGTCGGACAGTTGCAGCTTGATAACACGGCTTATATAGGGCGCCTCTGCGGCATTGACATCTATGAATGCGCCGAACAATACCTTGAAGGCACGACAAGCAAGCCGCTTATCCCTGACAATGCCTTTATTCTCGCTGCAAGCGGGGCGAAATTCGTTCAGGAATACGGGCTTATTGAGGACTTGGAAGCCGACGCCCGTGTCGGGATGGAGTTTTTCTCCAAATTGTGGTACGAAAAAGACCCTTCAGCCGCCTGGCTGCTCGCCGAGAGCTGCCCGCTGCCGGTGGTTTATCAGCCTGATGCGGTTGTTGCGGCAAAAGTCTAGATTGTTTTTGAGGTATAAATGCCATACAGCGACTCTTCAAAACGCTTTTCGCAGGAGCTTGAGAGCATAAGAGCAAACGCCCGGGCGCTGCAAGCCGAATTGGACGCCGCCCGGGAACTTTCCTTGAGCAGTGCGGAAAATGCCTTCAAAAAGGAATATGAAACCCGTGCAAAATACGACGCACAAAGCCTGAAGAGCACCCTCGACAGCTCGAAAAAGGCGCAGGCCGCCCGCAAAGATGAGGCACAGGCGTTCATTGCCGAATGGGAAAACGCCCTCGCACAATCCAAAGACGGCGCACTATCCGCCGGCGACAGCGTGGTAAATGACGCAATGGGAAGCTATTCAGCCTACACAGACTACGCAAAGCAGGCCTACGAAAGCTGTTTGAACATGATTGCCGAAACCTCGGCTGAAGGCGGCGAGATAGCAGACAAATTTGCGTCGCAATGGTCAAATGCCTTCTCCCGCACACGTTCGAGCGCAGACGGGTTCAAAGGCTTTATGCAGCGCTTTTTCAGAGAGCTCGGGGAAGAGAGCGCCAATGCCGTTTTAGACCTCATTAACGCCAAAACCAAAGACAGCCCGTTTGGGAGCATCTTTAAGGTGCTGACAAAGACAATCGGCGGGTTTTTTGCGGAAGGCGGGCGCCCGCCGACGGGTAAAATTTCGGTTGTGGGCGAGCAGGGGCCGGAGTTATTCGTCCCTGACTCAGCAGGCACAATCATTCCCAACGATAAACTCGGCGGTGCGCCCGCCTCCATAAATGTTAACCAGTATTTTTCGTTCCAATCGCTCGACCCCGTCACAAACATGCGTATGCTCGAGCAGCAAAAAAGCCAGATACAACAATGGGTTGCCGAGGGAATCCGGGGCAACCAGAACAACCTTCGCAATGCCGTAAACGGAGCTTGATATGAGCCGAGTAATATTCAATATCCCCTTCAGCGGCGAATATTCGACCGCCCTTGAGTTCAAAACAAATGTCGTCGAACGCATTAAAGGCAACGAACAGCGCAAGCCCGCGCAATTTTACGGGCTGAGGACGTTCATCCTGCCTCTGAAGCTTTCGCCGGCACGCCGCAGCGCACTTGAAGAACTCTTTTGCCTTCTCAAAGGCGAGCACGGGGAATTTCTCTATCGCTGGAGCCGTAGCATTGGCGGGAATAATCGTGTTTACAGGTGTTATTTTGCTGATGACAAGCTTGAAGAGGACATTAAATATCTCGGTTATTCCTCTTGCAGCGTGAAATTTTACGGTATTGAAAGGGGAAATATCCTGCGCAACGCCGAGTTTTTGGACATGGAAGACTGGGAAACCTCGGCTGTCTGCACACTTGAGGATGGCACGCTGAGCGTGTCGAACACGTCCGGGGGAACAAAATACCTCGCCCAGAACGGCGTAATGACGGCGGGAAGCTCTTACCGCCTTGATATACAGCTGACAGTGAGCGGCGATGTAAGCCTTGACAGCTCGGTATGCAGCCTAAGCGCTGAGGAACGCAGGCTTCAAAACGGTAAAAACAGCATTGCTTTTGAGGCCTCGGGTGAAAACCTTAAAATTACCTTCCCTGCGGGGTCGGGCGCTGTTATTGAAAAAATCTCTCTTATCAAGGACTTTGAGGACCCCGGCAGCTTGTCTGCCGCAGCACTTGAGGAACACACGCACTGCATACATTATTCCACGCTGAAAGACCTCCTTCTTACATCACACAACAACCGTGAAGCGTCCTATGACACGCCTCTCAGGCGCTGGGTCCTCACCTTTCAAAAGCCTGCCGCTGACTTTCTTGCCCTCGAAGAATTCTTCAACGTCTGCAAAGGACGTTTCAGGTCATTTAACTGGACTTACCCGCTTTCACACGGCGGCGACGGGCAAACCTACCGTGTACGCTTTGACAGCGACGCTCTCGAGGCCTCCCGCAGCTATGAAGGCTACGGCCGCACCCAGCTGGCACTCATGGAAGTCCGGGGGGATGTGTAAAGTTTTGTTAAGTTTCCGCCGCTTTCCGGAATTGGGTATATAAAAATTTTTTAATTAATATATACAAGGAATATAAAGAGGCGTTAAATGAATATACCGTCGTTAGGTCAATACGGCAAATATAATTACGGGAGCAAATCTTTAAAACCAAAGGACACAGAGCTTTTTAACCAGACAACACAGCCTGAGCCGAGGGCGCTTGAGAGCAAGGAGCTTCTTGTTGCCATAAAAGCACGTTCTGAGGAGTTTGCGCAGCGTTTGAAAAAAATTATCAATTCATAAATAGGACATAATATGTCCGCAACAAACACGTGAGTATCGAAAATTCACGGGGTTGGACTGCGGGCGCTTTTGATTTCAGGACATTTGAGGACGCAAATTGACGGAATGAGTTTCGAAGATTTGAGAATTCGCCCCCGTTCCGTTGAGATAAACGGGCGGGAATATCTTCTCGAGTATGACTTTTCAGCCTATGCGCTGCTTGAGGAGCTTGCGGGGGCGTCGGTTTTTACCCTGCGTGACAGGATTTTTGACAATGCCATCACGCTTAAAGAGCTGTTAATAATCTTTTATTGTGCGCTGTTGAAGCATCAGGCGGATTTTGACATTAGCACGCTGAAGGGGATGCCCCGCATCGGCGCCGTGCTGAGGGAAAACCTCGAGGACATTTATGCAGCCTTTTTTGAGCCGCTTTTACCGCCCGAAATTGAGAACCGGATTGAGATGAGGTAAGCTGACATGGACTTTAGCGCCGAGATAATTGCTTTTGCACCGCTTATTGTGGCGCTTGTTTATTTTCTTTTGCAGGCGAAAATCGTTGTCACGCCCGCCCAGCTTGAAGAAAAGCACCGCCGCATCATAAACGAGATTTCCGAGCATTTTGTCACCAAAGACAGCTATAACGAGCTTCGCAGCGATTTCAGCTATATAAAAGAAAAGATAGACAAAATCTACGAGATGATAACCATGTCTTAAAGACAGCAGAAATAGGACATCAGATGACCATACCCGAAGATATAAGCCAAACCATTGTTTCGCAGGAGTTCATCTCCCGCAAGCTGTTGACAATTGAATTTAGGGACGCCGGCATCCCCCCGCTGCGGGTGCTTGAGAACGAGAACTTCGACGAAATCAGCATTAACGGCGAGTCTTACCTCGGTGCGCCGCTGAAAATCTCCGAAATTTCACGCAGCGATGACAATGATTTGCAGCGTGTGCAGGTGGAAATTTCGAACCTCGCAGGCTCAATAAGCTCGCTAATCGGGCTTCATGGCGATGTCTTAACGGGCTGCGCCTGCATGATAGAAGAAGTTTTCCTCGACAATGACTTCAAAGTCATTTCAAGCCGTGCTTTTCCGCTGTTTATCGGGCGGGCGAACAACCTCACGTTGAGCCGTGAGCTGCTGAAATTCAGCATAGACACCTATCTAGGCGGCTACTCGAACCGCAGCCCCAACATGACCTACGGCGTTAACTGCCAGTGGCGCAAGTTCAAAGACATTCGCTGCGCCTACACCGGAAGCGAAACAACCTGTGATAAAACACTTACACGATGCAGCGAGCTGGGGAACCTTGCCAACTTCGGGGGTTTCCCCTCCATACCGTCGCAACAGGTTATCAAATAAGCGTTTTGAGAAATTGTTTGCTTTTTTAAAAACAATGCGCTATAATGAACTCATTCAATCGAAAGATTGCGGAAAAATTTGGCCCGCAACGGGCGAAACCGAAGAAATTCGGGTGTTTGGGTAACTTTTTGCACGGTGTTTAAACCGTGCATTTTTATTGGTTTTCGCCGCTTTGCGGAGCCTCAAGATTACAGCCTCCGGAACCGCCGAGACCCCCCCCGGGGAAAGCTGCATCACCGACAAAAATCATTCACCCGATTACGAAATCGGAGTTTTTTTGTTGAAACTCTGCGGAGGAGAGCGACTTTCAGAGTTTCAGGAGGAAAATGGCAGCGTCTTTCTTTCTTTTTGACCGCAACAAAAACAAAGAAACAGCTTCTTACAAAGAATTTCGCTTACGCTCAATATGACGCTCTCAAATATCATCATTCTGCAAACTGTTTGTCGTTGAGGCAAAACCGAAATGGAACAAACAGGGTCCTCGAAGAGGAAGCCCGTAGGGCGCACCCTCAGGGTGTCCTCATATGTACGGCTTACGCCTGCATCTGAGGCAAGAATCTCCCCCGCCACCGTTGTCGTTGGGGCAAAGCCAAAAGCCCCCTGCCGTAAAAGTCTTTCGCCGCACCAAAGCGGCAACCCCGAACTGTCTGCCGTTACCCGCCTGCAGCCGAAGCGGGAATCTTTCGCCGTGCCCGAAGCGGCGGAAAGGCGCAAAACCCCGAAAAAAGCGCAAAAAAAAATGGAACCGAAGTTCCTCGTTGAATAAATATTAGCATGTGATATATAATTTGTTTTGATTTTTATAAATTCATTATACATAAGGTTTGAATTAAAATCAACATTTAAATTTAAAATTTTTTTATTATTTTTGTTTTAAATGTCTTTTTTAAAATTTGTTTAAGACTTAATGCGTCATTTTTCAGCATGGGAAGCGCTATACAGCTCTCACGCAAAACACAAAATTTGCTTAATATTTCTTAATATTTCATAAATATTCCGGAGAAAGAGGTTCCTATGGGCATCATAACAGGCATTCTCGGCGTCATCGGCGCCGCAGCCTCAGCAATCGCCACAGGTGCGGCGATGATAACTTCAAGCGCAAGCATCATATTCGGGGTTATCTACGGCGGATATGCAGTCTGCAAAAGCCTCGCAAGCCGCAAAGCGAGCATCTCTTCAAGCCCCACTTACAACGGAACACTCCAGACTCAAGTAAACAACCAGCTCCCGCTTGCCCTTATCTACGGCGAAAACAAGCTCGCAGGCAACGTTATCTGGCAAGAACTTACCCCGCAGCGTGACAGAATAAGAAAATTGGTCGCCTTCGGAGAAGGCCCCCTCGACTCGATTTCAGACTGCCGCGCAAACGACATCCCCGTCGCAAACCTTGCCTCATCAAGCGCTCAACCCTACCTCGGCGCCTCAACGGCGCAAATTAGCGACTTTATCCCCGGTGCGACCCTCAACGACAAAATTAAAACCGTCGGCAGCCTCAAAAACGTTGCCTACGTTCTCTTTGACGTCAAATTTACCTCGGACGTCAGCGCCAACTTCAACGCAACAGCAATCGTCAAAGGGCGCAAAGTCAGAGTCTATACGACACCAAATGTCTATACTGTCAAATACAGCGCTAACCCCGCATGGTGCCTGCTTGATTTCCTCACAGCTTACAACGGATGCGGCATAGGGCTTAAAGAAGACGGCTCGAGCGATGATGCACTTATAAAAGAACTTATCGACATAGACTCTTTCATCGACGCTGCCTCATTCTGCGACCAGACAATCGAGGGGAAACCCCGCTTCAGCTTTAACATGATATTCGACTCCACAATGTCACGCCGTGATATAATTGAAGAATTCAAGAAATCATGCCGCGGCGCCCTTGTTATGAAAGGCAAACAGCTACAGTTCAAAATCGATAAGTCAAGCACCCCTTGCAAAGCCATCTTACCATCTGACATAATCGCAGGCAGCGAAGAAGTTACCACCCTGCCAACCGAAGAAAACTACGACCGCATCATTGTTAAATACCGTTCAAAAGCCCATGAATGGGCAATCGTCGAAACCTACGCCGAAAAAGACACCTTCGACAACGTCCCACCGATTGAACACAGCGTCGAAATTTATTCCGTCATCGAACACCATCAAGCAACCCGATTGGCGTGGTATTACCTGAATAAGGTCAACCTCGAGCGTGTCTTTGGTTACTTTGAAACGGATTACAGAGTCTTCGACCTCGAAATCGGCGACGTTATAACCCTCAGCGACAATTTAATGAAATATAACGCCAAATCCGTCAAGATAACCCGCCTCATAGACAAAAATGACGGCACTTTCGGCGTCTACTGGCGGGAATACAACCCCTCTCTCTACCTCGACACCCCCGGCGCCCTTGCCCCGACAGTCACAGAAACCTCATCAATCGACGTCTTCGCCCCGCCGCCTGATGTCGAGTTCTTCAACATCGTCCAAAACAACAATCTCTACCTCTTTAGCTGGCAGCCCGTGGGCATGGACAACGTCACATACGAAATACGCAGCGGCGGAAACTGGGAGAGCGCCACCACCCTTGGCACAGACATTACAGCCGCAACATTCAGCACAATTATAAGAAGCACGGGGCTGAAAACCTTCTTTATCAAAGCCAAAAACTCTTACGGCATCTTTTCGGCATCTCCGGCGGTCTATTCAATCAATATCACGGACATTCCGAGCCTAAACATCGTACTGCAAGAAGATTTGCTCGCCTCGCCACCTCAAGAACTTGATGAATGCTACATCTACAACGGAATCCTAAAACTCAACCCCGCAGGCGTCTGGAAAACGGAAGACGCCCTCAACTGGCAAACAACAGCCTACTACGCCATAGACGGCAACTGGGGAGGGGCAACCGTCGCCGCAGGCTCAATAACAACAGCGGTCTACGACCTCGGCATGACAATCAAATCCTATCTTTCGCTTGAATACGAAAGCAACGAAACACAGGAAACATCAAGCGTCCGTATCTATATAAGATACTCCGGTGACGGGGAAATCTGGAGTGACTGGAAGCTCTTCGGCAATGAAAAAAGGGAGTTACGCTTCTATCAATTCAAAATTGACCTCACAACAAATGACACGACAAAACTAACCGTCCAAAACCTTGTGTTTACAATCGATGTCGAGGACAGGGACGAATATTACAAAGGAATAATAGTAGAAAACGCCCAGGAAGGCGTCCTCATCGACTTCGCCACAAACACGCAAAGCAAACTAAAACGCGCCTTTTGCTCAATACCGGCAGTGGTCGCAAATACAAGCGACGGAACCAGCGGCTATTGTTCGGTCACGGCAAAAAGCTCCGCAGCCTGCATAATAAAGGTCTTTAACAACCAGAACCAACCCGTCACAGCCCGCATCGACATACATGTCAAAGGATATTAAATGAAAATCACAGAACTTAAAACCCTCGAAAATAAGCCCTACTGCGAGCTTCACCACGACGGCACATATCTCGGATGCTTCGAACCAATGTATTTTATCTATGACGACTTGCCAAGATATAAGGCAGACAAAGAAAATATCTCTTTTGACTCAACGTATTCAAGACTTCTCGAGCACTTCGAGGAAATACCATGCCACAAAGCCGCGGCAGGCGACCTTGTCATATTCAAAATATATGGTAAACTCCTGCACTGCGCCGTTATGCTCGATAAAACAAATCTGATACACGTCTTTAAAGAGGATAAACACCGCATCCACAGGCTTAAATTTCTGAAAAAAAGCGCCGCTTCATTTCTGCGGCGAAAAGCGGGGAAGGAACAAAAGGAAGGAACCCCAATATCCGTATAAATCAAATGATACAGACAAGGAAGGAATTAAGGAAGGAATTATTTTGGCGGAAGAAAAAGATGAAATATTAAAAAAGCGTGAAGATGAAACAGATGCCGCATATAGAGGCTTTAACCAATATTTGAATATGCCAAAAACCCGCTCGTTAAGTGACTTATCCAAAATGACCAGACGTAACATCTCCATTATCAAACGCTGGTACGAAAAATATGACTGGGAAAAACGGGCGGCACACTATGACAAAATAGCATCTCCACACAAAGACTCGGACATCAAAGACATGTACCGCCGCCACATAGAGAAAGCTCTTGAGCTGCAGGACATGGCGGTCAAAAAATTTCGGGACATCGACCCCTCAACCCTCACAAACTCGGAGATGATACGCTTTCTATCGGCAGGCGCAAACCTCGAACAAAACGCCCGCAAGGCTTTTGAACTTTCGACAAAAAGCCTTGAACAAGATACCGACTTTTGCGAAAAGCTTCAAAGGTTTATGGAAGAATGAGCCTCACACCAAAGCAGAGAGAGTTTTTCAACGCATTTTTCCCCGCCCTTGAACGGGGAAAGAACATTTTTCTTCTCGCCGGCGGGGCAGGAAGCGGAAAGTCCTTTACCTGCCTCCTTTTGCTCCATAAAATGGCTCTTGACTTCCCCGGCTCACGCTTCGGCGTCTTCAGAAAATCCGTCACAACCCTCAAAACAACGACCATCCCGTCGTTTCGCAAAGTCCTGAGCTCCACAAAAACATCAAAAAGCCTTTCTTTGAAAGGCGAACACGCACTCTACCGCTGCGGCTCGGAAATTGTCTTCTCATGGGCGGACATCTCCAAAGACCCGGATTGCAACAATATCAAAGGTCTTGAATTGAGTGCGGCGCTCTTTGAGGAAGTCAATCAGATTGACCGCAAATTTTTCTACACGGCGCTTTCCCGTGTCGGACGCTGGAAAAGCCCGTTTCCGCCGTTTCTTCTTGCAAACTGCAACCCGAATATGAGTTGGGTAAAAAGCGAATTTTACGACAAATATATCTCCGGGAGCCTGCCTGAAAATGTTTACCTGCAGGAGAGCATACCAAAAGACAATCCCCACTTGAGCAACGAGTATATACAAACTCTCGAGGCGCTCCCCGAGAGCGAAAGGCAGCGTTTCTTGCTGAATATATGGGATTACGACGCCAACCCCTCACAGCTCATACCCCGTGAGGCATACGCCAGATGCGTCAAGAGCGAGCTCACAATCGACGCCGGCGCCGATGCCGTTCTCGGGATTGATCCCGCCGATGAGGGAAAAGACTCAACCGTTTTATGCATTATGCGGGGTGAATGCGTCATATCCATTGAGGTTTTCCCGTCATTAAACGAAGTAAAAGCCGCACATCTGGCGAAATTGCGCATGGAAGAACACTCTATCCCCCCAACAAACGTAATTATTGACTCGGTCGGCATCGGCGCCGGATGCCTCAACACATTGAGAGAAGAGGGTTTAGCAGTCAACTCATTTGTGGGCGGGGAAGCCCCGGGCAGAGTTTTAGACTTTTACAGTTTCAAAAATCTGCGGGCTGAGGCGGGATGGCTGCTTCGAGAAAGCTTTTGCAAAGGAAACATAAGCCTTTTGCAAAATATAAGGCTTGAAAACGAAATAAATTCAATTACTTATTCGATTGATGACGACAAAACCCTGCGCCTGAGCCCCAAAAAGGACATTAAAAAACGGCTCGGGCACTCGCCGGATATATTTGATGCGCTGATGATGGCGAATTATTTGAGGGTTACCAATATGGCAAAACCTCTTAATATCCTGACATCAAAGCCGAACAGATTATCAAAAAGCTTGCAATATTTCTAATGGAGGCAGCATGAAAGCTTATATCAAAGAAGCGGCAAGGAAATTCAGAAACTGGAGCGTGTACCGCCTCGCTCTCGAAATAGACATGCCGCAGCAAACAGTCTATGCCTGGGCCTGGGGGAAAACCTGCCCGACGTATGAAAACCTCGGAAAAATTTGCAAAGCGCTAGGATGCACGCCCAATGACATTCTCAGATAATGACTCTTTTACCTGTGATTACTACGTTGCAAGGGTTTTATTCGGATTTTCGGAGGAAGAATTCTGGCGTTCAAACCCTCGCACACTTAGAGCGCTGCAGGTTCTTCATCTCATATATCGCAATAAAGCACGATTTAAAGAGAGTAAGAAAGAAATTTCTCTCAAAAACCGCCGTGCATTGGAAGAACTCGGAATGATTCTCGGACTTCAGGGAATTAATTAAGACATGTTAAGAAAAGGCGTTCATTTAAAAACCTTTTGCCACAAAGGTTTTGAGCGTTCATTAAGTTCTGTTTCAAGTTCCTGAACTCTTTTTTTCAAGTTTTCATTCTCCGCCCTGAGAGCATCCAGCTGGGCTCTTGTTTCCGTAAGGGCATGGGAGGTTCTGAAATATTCATCCTGATAAAACTTAACATCGTTTTGTTTTTCAAGAATTGTACTTGTCAGCAGCTCAACACGCCCTGCCTCTTTTGCTACTTCCACAAGGCGATCCGTCATCTTTTCCGTAAGCTCGGTGACAAAACCCCGGAGTTCTCGGGAAATTCCTTCCTCATTTCCTTCCTCGCTGTTTTCCAAATTTCCTTCATATAGAGGAACTTCCTCCATCGATTCAATGGAAAAATCCTCGCCGACAAGAGAGCGAAACTCTTCTGTATCGGGATAAATAAGATATTTAACACCGGTGGAAATTTTTTGTTTTTCGCAAGGAAGTTTTCCTTCCTGACAGAGGTTCCGAATGTGCCTCGGAGTTTTTCCGGCTAATCTCGCAACGTCTGCTACACTTAGTTTTTCCATTTGTTCCTCTTGTTCCTTCCTGCTTTATTCAAATTTCCCTTAGTTCCTCTTAGCGTATCTTGACTTATGAGGAAACAAACTCTATAATCCTCATGTTGAAGAGGAAAAAGTTCCTCTTACGAAAGCGGAATATAAAAGTTCATGCTTATTATAGCACGCTTTCAGGACAATTATATTCTTTGTAAATTTCTATTAATTTTCCTTCCCCAAGAGGGAAGCAAGGAGGAAAAAGGGGAGAAAAACCTTATACAGAGCCAAAAAGACAAAAAAAAGCACTTCTGAAAGAAGCACCAAAACTTAAAAACTTAAACCATTAGTTATTATTTTACAGCTTTTTCAGATAAAGTGCAAGTTTTATGCTACTTTTTTTGAAGGAGATTTTTATGAACACAATGCCGAAGAGAGCGTTCCATGGGGGAACAAATGCAGTGACGTCAAGCAGAAGCGGAATGTCACAATTTGAAATTTCAAAGCGTATCTACTCATCGGGGATTTTAAGCCGTATTGAGCTGTCTATGAGTGCGAAACTGGTTCTTATTGCGCTCGCAAACCATTATAATCCGGAAAAAAGCGGAATGTTTCCGTCGCAGAAGTTTATATCAGAGCAGGTTGGAATCAGCCTAAAGTCTGTCGAGAGGGCAATTAAAGAGTTAAAAAACGCCAATTTACTTGTATACGTAACGAAAAAGGTAAATTGTTATTATTTCACGGCAAAATTTTTTGCCGAAATCAAAATGTCGGATGACATCGGACAAATTGACGGGCGCAATAACGGACAATTTGACGGACAAACAGAAAAGCATGAACAAAAAAAGAACATGGAAGGGGCAAAAAAATCAAACGGGTATCAGGCGAGGAGCTTTATGCAGCAGCCAAAAGGGGTGGACTATCAGCCTGTAAAGCTTGATTTAAGGCGTGATGAGGAGACACCGTGGAATGATGAAAGCGTTGCCCGCAGGTTTGTCGAAGGTTTGCGCAGTTCAATGGGGAACGCTTTTGTCCGCCAGAAAGTGCAAAACGTTTGTGAGCATTGGGCTGCACGTGGAGTTAATCTGATGGAGCTCCCGAGCTGACATCGTCGGGGCACTTATTCGGGCACGTTTTAAGCGTTTATTCTCCGGGAGCGATGTTTGTTTTGCGGTCCACATAGTCTATAAAGTCTTGAAAACGGTCTTCTTTGATGATGATGGCGTTGTCGATGTCTGATTTTGTAAAACATGCGCTGTCGGCGAAAAATTCTTTTGCGTCAGGAACAAGCCAGAGCCCTTGTTTTCCGTCGCTGCGAAGTTCTTCGATAAGCCCTGCAAGCATTGCGGCGCCTGCGTGTTTGTAGCGGCGGGAGGTGCTTTCGTGCCTGTCCTGCGGGTTTGTTTCGATATAATCAAGCGTGGCGAGGTTTTTCGATTTTATGCCATCGAGTTTTGAGCAAAACACATCGGTTTTGCCTACCTGAGCAATGCAAATAGCTTCTTGTTGAGGGGTTTCGAGGGTGTAGAATTTTTTTGGATTTCGTTTGTTGTAGAAATTGAAAAAGCTTGAAATTGCGCCGAGAAAACGATTTTCGCCATGCCATGAGGTTTTCAGGTCGTTGAAATATTCTTTGTCGTGTTTGTCTTTTGGGTTGAGTTCAAAGAGGTCGGCGTTTTCCCGCTTGCAGCCGCCGTTGTCCGTAATTTTCAGAACCGGAACTTCTGCGATGTGGCGTTTGCCAAAGCTTTGCCGCTGTGATGTAAGTTTTAACATAACTGCTCCTATGCTTCTATAAAGCCTGTGAAGGGGAAAAATTGCGTTTTTGCTGCGGGAGGGTGGTTTCGGACATAAAAGAGAAACACTGTTGCGGCAAGGTTTTTGGGCTTTGTCTTCCGAAAGGTGCGGCAAAAATATGAAGTTTTATTAAGCTGTTTTTATGCTTGATTTTTGTATTTTGCGGGGGCGTTAGCTTCGGGTTTGTGCATTGTTGCGCGCTTTTTGCCGGGGCAGGGGGGAGGCGGTTTCTGTTAATACTGCCGTATTGCTTGTGTTTTCTGCTTTTTGGGGATTGGATTGCAGGGAGGGTTTTAATAAAAATTTTTTTTAATAAGGCGGATACTGATTATCAGCGGATATTAGCGTTGGTAGAATGAGTTTGCTAAGAGATTTGCGGGTTTCCACGCCCAAGACGGCAAGACGCCCGCAGAGGAAGGATGGGAGTTGTATGCCCCAGCTGATGTGCTGTAATCATATGCAAAAATGCAGGCTTTTCTATCTTAAACCGGGCGAGAACTATCGTTTGGCATTGGTTTACTGGCTTGAAGAGTGCTCGATATGCGGCCATAGCGTGCTTTATATGCGGAGAATTGATTATAACAACAATTACAGCTCGTTTCGCAAGACGAATGAGAAGGCGCGCAAGCTTTTTGGCAAGCTTGAGTCGGCGATTGATTTTGAATACCGCATGCCGTCCGTACCCGCATTTGGAAGCGGTTTTTACCTGCATTATAACGACTGCGGCACGGTGCGGCGCTGTTATTCGAACTTCAGCACGCTGCAAATGGGGCGTTTTGCCGGTATCGGCGAGCCTCTGCCCGAAGACAATTCCTTGAGGCTGTGACCGCAGCGGCTCAGTAGCTTTTGTTGACAGTTCATTTTGTCTATTTCCCTCCCTAACACCCCGCCCGTCGGGGTTTTTATTTTTTAGGACATAAAATGACATATGCCGCCACGTTTACGAAGCGTAATGTCTTATAAACGGCATAAAACAGGACATGAAACAGCATATATTTCTCTGAAAACGGAAGTAATATGTCTTATCGTTGCATAATAAAGGACATATTATGTCGCTGATTCTTTTATTTCAGGAAGTATTATGACGTGCGATCAGTGCAAAATAAGACATAAAATGTCCTGTACGGGCGCCCTGAAATTGCATAAAAAAAACGCAGATTCGAAATCTGCGCCAAGAGTTTTTAATTTCACTCTCTTTTCTGTTGTCTATGTTGTTTAGGTTTTTAATAGTAGACGTTATATGTGTTATGTCTATGCCCCTTTTCGCCGGTCGGACCGGGTAAAAGTCCGACGCTGACGGTCTCCGTCGCCCAAGGTTTCATGAGGTATAATAATATAATACCCCAGCGTTGGATTTGGGCAATTCCCCACCCGGGCTATTTTTTGGGTGGCACCTTCGGGGTAAAATCAAAGGTTTGCCCGTATATTTATTATAAGTCGCTGAAGAAAAAAAATTCCCTTTTTTTTTAAAAAAGCCGTTAAATTGTAACGAAACTTAATTTTTCGAGGAAGGCGGCGTCCCTGCGGGGGTTTGCGTTCGCTCTGAATGAAGCGAAATATCCCGTTGCGTAAGAATCTGTTTTGTTCATTTCTTTCTTTTTGCTG
>ERZ1643249.1778-NODE-1778-length-21079-cov-13.976931_pt1 | contig 21079 bp, 18 predicted proteins | sample MGYA00579263_ERZ1643249 | MGnify/ENA primary metagenome ERZ1643249 (study PRJEB29033, sample SAMEA4952264) | chicken gut metagenome | biome: Broiler Chicken; feature: Gastrointestinal Tract; material: Caecum | place: Ireland | collected 2018 | study: Broiler... | reverse complement strand
ATATGATGGGTTAGCAGAAGCTTGTTCTACTGAATTTCTAATATTATAATATCTTGCTAATGCATTTCCTGTTAAGTTTGCATTAACAACTTCTGTTTCAGCAGGAGTTCCTAATAAACCTGCATTTACTATCCATATATACATTTGTGTAGCGATTGATGAAGCTTGTACATCTGCGCCTACAACTTCCTGATTAGAAGCTTGTTCTGAGCTTAAATAATTTAAACCGAAAGCTAAACCAAGACCAATTTTATTATCTGCATAGCTGCCATTTCCGATTCCTGTATACTCTACTCCCTCTCTGTTAATTGCAGAATTTCCATAATTTAAGCCATAAACTTTAGAGTATATTCCAGTTGTAGTATCTTCTACTGAATATGAATAAACTGGATTCATAGCAGGTCCAAGTGCACTACCACTTGTAGAATAACCGGAATTGAAAAGGTAAACTAAATTTTGATATGTACTATCTGATGGTTCGTCGCCATCTTCTATTGCAGCAAGCTGTGATGCAATAATAGTACTTATTGTAATTTGACCATTATTTGGCATTGTAACTGCTTTTGCACTATTAGTTACAGTAGCTACAGCTACCATTAATATAAAAGCAAATACATATTTAAGCTTACTTATTTTCATATATCCTCTCCCTCTCTCCTTTTATTTTTTCAAAAAAATAAAATTTTATTTTATTTTCTGATAATAAAATAATATCATTAAGAAATTTTAATTTCAACAATAAAAAAATAAAAATTTACTTTTTTCTAGATTTTTTTACACAATATTACAATTAAATTTCACTATTGTTTCATATTATTTTCTACGCAAAAAATATCCCTAAATCTAGGGATATTTTTTATCATTTATCTTTTCTTATTTTTTCTAAAATCATTTCTCTATTTTTATATACAACATAACTTATTCCTATTACACTTGCTATTAAGACCATAGTAAATAATATTAGATTTATATCTGATGTATTAACAATACTTTCATTTATTACATTTATCTCTTCTTCTTCACTATCTACAGTAAATCTATGTGGTGTTGTATCTATTATATATCCATCTGGTGCACTTATTTCTGTATATATATATGTTCCATATGGTATATTTTCAAAGTAGCATTCACCATTTTCATCTGTTGTTGCTGTAACAACAAAATCTGTTTCCTCACTTCTAAGTTCAAATGTACAATTTGGTATTTTATTTCCTCCTAATAAATCTGTTTTATTTAGCTTTACTTTTGATGTTTTTCTTAAATTTTCAACATTTGTAATTGTAAATGTCATATCTTCATTCATGCTAAATTCATGTTTATCTGTATTTATCTGATAAATATCTGGTGCACTTATTTCAATATAGTAATACTTTTTACCTATTTCTAATAAATCTATAGGCATATAAAAGTCTCCATCATTATTAGTTGTACCAGTAAATATCAACTTATCTGATTCATCTCTAATTTCAAAAGTACATCCTGGAATTTTTTGAGCATTAAATGCATCAATTTTTGTAAATACTTTTATTTCTTTTAACTTATTATTTACTTCTACATAAAAAGGTTCTTCTACATTTTGATCTGTAATATTAAATTCATATAATTTATCATCTATCTCATAGCCATATGGCGCTTCTATCTCCTGATAATAATATTTTCCAAAAGGTAGATTGTTAACTTCTATTATTCCATTTTCATCTGTTATATATTCAGCTGGACCACTTTCTGTATATAATTCTTTAGCTACACCATTATCATCATAATATAATTTAAACTTTACATTACTTAATGCATGAGTTTTTGCATCAGAATCATATCCTGTAAATAAATCTCCTATTCTTTGTAATAAATTTCTCTCCTCTTTTGTATATTTATATAATTTAAATTTTCCTAGATCTGTAAGATCATTTTGTATAGTATCTGATAAATTTATTGTTATTACTGATGTTATATCATCATTACTTGCAAATTCAAAATCATATTCATTGTCATTTAAAATATAATTTTCATTAGTAGCAATTTCTTTTATATAATATTTTCCAAGTGGTAAATCATAATTTGATGTATTTACTCCCTCAGCAGTTATATAAAGCTTATCTACTAACGTATCTGCATCTATGATTTTTTCTCCATTATAATTAATCATGTCTTCTCTTGTATATATTCCTAATACTACGTCTTTATATGCATCTTGTAATAAATCTAAGAAGCTAGAATCTTCCATATTTTTCTTAATCTTTAATTTCATTTTTTGTCTTACGTCTACATAATCTAAATTTTTATCATAAATTTCTAACTCTTGACCTTTATAGTCTAATACAAATGGTATTTCTTCAGATTGAATTAAATATCCACTAACTGTTTTACTTTCCCTTATTGTATATGATCCCAAATATAATTCTGGTGATTTTCCTATTCCATCTTTATCTGTTACAAAAGTAATTGTATCTCCTTCATACATTCTAATAGATCCATCTGGTGTCGTTATATTTTCTGCTGCTTTTATTGTATATTCTACACCTTGTAATCCCATTTCTTCATATACAGGTCTTATCATATCATCTTCTTTCTTAGAAGATGTAACAACTTCACCTTTTTTATATACTATGACTCTTGCTTTTTGTGGAGTATCTGGAAATTCTACTGTTGTAAGTTCTATGTATTCTGGATCTTCTGGTGTCGTTGCATCAATTGTAAATGGTACTCTAGATGTATTTAAAACATATCCATAAGGTGCTGATACTTCTTCTAATTCATACTCTCCTGGTATTAATCCCTCTGGTAGAGTTAGAGTTCCATCATTTGATGTTATAAATTCATCAATTTGTGTTTGTGTAGGATAATTTACTACTTGACTAATATATTGTTTTGTAGCTACGTCCCAAACTTTAAAAGTTGCACCAGCAAGCGGTATTGTATTTTCTGTCTCAGAATCTTTTTTTACTATTTTTAATTTTCTTTCATATCTTGGGTCTTCTACAATATAATGTAGAGTTTGACCTTCATATGATACATATACTGCTTGTGGATCCATGATGTCTACAAATTCTAAGCTTTTTGTTTCAGTTATCGTATACCATCCATAAGGTATATCTATAAATTCTGCATATCCAATATCATTTACTACTGATTTATATGAAACTGAAGGATCTGAATTTAATGTCAATGTAAGTTCAACTCCTGTTGCAGGTGGTTTAGTAGTTGATCCTTCTCCTTCATTTGTATTATTTTCTTGATATTTTACTATATATATATTTCCCCTTTCTACAGGTTCTGTAGATGTAATTTCATGATAAGATATTTCCTCTGTTTGATTTTCTCCTAATTGTTCTATAATATGAATTTCTTCGTCTGCTAAATATCCTTCAGGCCTTTTAGTCTCCTTTATATAATATTTTCCTATTAAATAATATCCAGTTTTTGCACTATATGTTCCATCATCTTGTTTACTTATTTTTACAGTTTCAATAGCATCTGTTAATGCCTCATCTCTATATATAGTATATTCTGCTTCTTCAAGTCTTGCATCACCTTGAGTTTCTGTTCCAGTTTCTCTATCTTCTTTATATATTGTTATTTGCATTTTTTTAGCTACATCTTCTTTAGTATATCTATATGGTTCTCTTTCTGATGAATCTTCTTCTATAAAAACATCAAAATTTTCTATTTTTAAAGCATTTACAGGTACTTCAACTTCTTCGATTTCATATGTTCCATAAGGTAAATTTTCAATTATACAATATCCATTATTGTCTGTTACAGTTGAATAGTATACTTTACTTCTATCACTTTTTAAAGTTGCTGAAAACTTTGCACCAGCAAGATTTTGCTGTGGAGTCGAATCTGTTGCTTGTAATTTTTTTATAATTTCTATACTATTTCTTTTAACATTTTCTTTACTAGTAAAAGTCTTATCTACGAGCTCAACATATTGATTATCATATTCAATTGTAAATTCAATTTCTTCATCATTTAAAATATATCCTTCAGAAGCTGAAACTTCTCTATATTTATATTTTCCCAAAGGTAATTGTATAGAATTTGTAGTTCCATCTTCACCAGTAGTACATGTTCCTACCTCATCACCTTTAGAAAATAATTTATTTATTTTATTTGCTGCATATATATCCTCATTTGCATATACTTTGTATACTGCTCCAGATAATTTTGCATCACCTTGAGGTATTTCTCCAGTTTCAGCATCTCTTTTTATAATTTTAACATTTCCATTACTTTCCTTGTTCGTTTTTTCTACATTTACTGTAAGTCCTGCTATTACATTTGCTGTTATATCTACTTTATCATTAAAATAACCATCTGTTGCACTAGTTTCAGTTATAGTATACTTACCAACTGGTAAATCTATAAATCTTGCAATACCATCAGATCCTGTACTTTGTGTAAAAGTTTCAGTTCCATTAGTTATTTTAAATACAGTTCCTGCTATTGTTTTACCATATTCATCTAATTTTTTAACTTCTAAACTTCCTTGCGCTTTTATTGGCTTAACTAATTTAAATGATACAGAACTAGTTTTTTTAGAAGATTCAGCCTTTGAAGATAGTACTTCTTGTGAAGCTTCATCTTTTGGTGCATGATATGCTTTAGTGGTATTATATACAGTTCCTGTACTTGTTACTTTCATGTTTATATTTGTTATATCATATTTTATAACTTCAAGAGGAATCCTAATTTGGAATTCACTATTCCAAGTTATATCATCCGTTTGCATTTTGTCTCCATCCATATCTGTAATATAGGTTCCATCTGGGAATCCACCTAAATTAATATCATAATATTCATTTCCTTCTGATTTACTAACTGATATTGCATTTGATACATACTCACTTCCATCTATTTCAAATTCTATAGAACTTGTTGAGACTTTTGGCTTTTCAACTGTCCCCTTATATTCTTTTGCATCATAATACAACTTTTTAGCAGCTCTAACACACCCAGAATCACCTGCATATATTCCTTCAATATCAATTTGACCAAGCAAAGCCCAAATAACTGCCTGCCTAATTTGATAATTTGCTGCATCATTATCTGTATATCCATGATCAGCTACTAATGCATAGCCTATGCTTGGATCATCATAATCATATTCAGCGTATTCAGCTTTATGTAAGCTAACTCCCATTTCAATACAATATACTTCTTCACCATCTAATGTACAACAAAAAAATGCGGGATATCCAAATTCCTCATCATGTTCTGGTACACCAACATATATTCTATCATACATATAAGCTCCTGAAGTAAGTGCTATAATATTTTTAGGAGCTAATATAAATAAAAAAATCAAAATTAATAAAAAAATCTTTTTCTTGGTTTTCATACATTTTCCTCCATTTTTCTATTTCATTATTATTTTTTCACCAAGATATTTTTTTATACAGTAATTTTTATCCAATTTTAAATTTGACTTTTATAATTCTATTTAATATAATAATTTTAAGGTGATTAAATGAATAATTTTTTTATTCTTTTTTTATATTTTTTTATATATAGTGTATTAGGTTGGATTGTAGAAACGTTATATTGTAGAATAGGAGACGGCAGATGGACAAATAGAGGATTTTTATTTGGTCCATATTGTCCAATCTATGGATTTGGAGCACTAATTGTAATATATACTTTAGGATATTTCATTTATTCTCCAATATATGTATTTGTACTCGGAATGCTAGCTACTTCAATTCTTGAATATATAACAAGTTTTATTTTAGAAAAAATATTTAATGCTAAATGGTGGGATTATTCAAATATGAAATTTAATATTAAAGGTAGAATATGCCTTTTAAATACATTAGAATTTGGAATTTTAGGTTTAGTAATTTTATATGGAATTCATCCTATAATATCTACATTAATCTCAAAAATACCATCAGATTTAATACAATTAATTTCTACAGTATTACTTATTATAATGACCATAGATACATGCTCTACTGTAATTTCTTTATTAAATCTAAAAGAGAAATTATCTTTATTATATGATTTAGCAGAAAAAATAAAAAGTCAAAATCATTTACAACACAAATTATCTGATTTTTATTTATATAAAGAACTTAGTGAATTTAGAAAAAATTTGATTTCTAAAAGAAACATTCAAATAGAAAGATTACTAGATGCATTTCCAAATTTTGAATTCAAAGATTTTAAAAAACAATTAGAGGAATTTAAATTAGATCTTCATAAATTTAAAGAAGATTTAAAAATTCAAAAAAAGTTAAAAAAGAAAAATAAAGATTAAAATAATGCTCATATTATATAATATGAGCATTGCTTATTTTTTTATTCACAAATAAATATACAATGTACTATTCAATAATAAATCTTTTTAATATTTTATTTTCTACTATTCCAAGGCCTATATATTTTCCTTTATTATATACTCTAACAATTTGATCAGAAGACTGAACTTCAAATTTTACTCCATTTAAAAATCTTCCAAGCTCATCATCTGATAAAGTTATTTTCTTATTTTCAATATAATAATCTTCTATTGTTATTACTTTATTAAGCATATCTATGTAATCTAATTTTAAAAAGTCATACAAAGGAATACTATCTTCAATTTTAAAATTACCTGTTCGTATTCTTCTAAGCTCAGTCATTGTAGCTCCACATCCTATTTTTTTACCAATATCATTCACTAAACTTCTTACATATGTACCCTTAGAACACTCTACATCAAAAGCTACCTCTTTTGATTCTAAATCTATTTTTATATTATCTATATTATATATTTCTATATCTCTAGGTTTTATTTCTACATCCTTATTTTCTCTAGCATATTGATAGAGCTTTTTTCCTTCGACTTTTATAGCGCTATATTTAGGAGGCATTTGCTGTTGTTTTCCAATAAATCTTTTTATTCTTTCTTTTATATAAATTTCATCTTTATTAAATACACTAGCAAATACTATTCTTCCAGTAATATCATAAGTATCTGTTTCTACTCCAAGTAGCATTTTTACACTATACTTTTTTATTTCACTAGTTAAATTATCACTTAACTTTGTAGCTTCACCAATACAAATTGGTAATACTCCTGTCGCTAAAGGATCCAGTGTTCCAGTATGTCCTACTTTTTGATCTGGAAAAATTTTTCTTATTGCATCTACTACATCATGTGATGTAATTCCTTGAGGTTTATCTATATTTAAAATACCATTTTTTGTTTGAGGTACTATCATTATAACATCTCTCCTATTGCTTTTATTAGTTTCTCTTTTCCAACATCTATATTATCTTGCATTGTATAACCTGCTGCTCTAGGATGTCCACCTCCACCAAACGATATAGCTATTTTAGAAATGTCTACATTTCCATTAGAACGCATACTTACTTTAATACTTCCATCACTTTTTCCTCTAACATATACCGCCACTTCTGTACCTTCAACTGATCTTAAATAATTAGTCATACCCTCTGCATCTTCATCATGAATTCCAAGCCCATTAATAGTAAGATAATCTACATATGTATATCTTACCTTTCCATCATAAAAAACTTCCATATTATCTATAGATTTAGCTAATAATTTTAATTTTGACTCTTTAATTGTATCATTTAACCTTTTACAGACTTCAACTGTTTTTGCACCATAATCTACAAGCTGTGCAGTAACTCTAAGTGTATCTGAGCTTGTATTAGAATAATTAAAACTTCCTGTATCAGTCATTATTCCAGTATATAGCAAAGTAGCTATATTAGAATCAAACTCAACACCTAGTTCTTTAATAAATAGATATGCAATTTCACTTGCTGAAGATTTATTATCATTTATATATCTAAAATCCCCATACGGTCTTGCGATTTGATGGTGATCAAGCATAATTACTTTTTTTGCTCTTTCATATTCGTCATCACTAATAACAAGCCTTGTATGATCACTAGAGTCTAATGCAATAAGTAAATCGTAGCTATCTTCCTTAATACTATCTACTCTATCTTTTACTCCAGGTAAAAATTCAAATACTTCTGAATAAGAAGGCATAACTACATGCACATCTTTTCCTAATTGCTTTAATGCAAAATATACAGCAAAAGTAGATCCTATAGCATCTCCATCTGGATTTATATGTGCTGATATATATATTAAATTTGCTTCCTTTACCATCTTAATTGCTTCGTTAAACAATACAATCCCTCCATTTCTTTATTTATTATCTTTTTCCATGACTTCTTTTATAACTTTATCCATATGAGCTCCATATTCCATTGAATCATCAAGTTCAAATGTAATATCAGGCATATTTTTCATTCTAACTCTCTTTCCAAGTTCCATTTTTATAAAACCAGTAGCTTTTTTCAAAGCTTCTAATACTTTATTTTTATTACACTTACCAAAAATACTAACATATACTTTAGCATATTTTTGATCTGGTGTTATTTTTACATCAGTTACAGATATAAGACCTGTAACTGATGGTTCTTTAACATCATTTCTAATTATATCACTAAGTGCTATTTTTACGTCCTGCTGTAGTCTTTCATGTCTTTGCATAATACTCCTCCTACTTTTCTTCTTCCATAACAAAGCATTCGAATATATCGCCTTCTTTAATATCACTATAATTTTCAAGTTTTATTCCACACTCATATCCTTCTGCTACTTCTTTTACATCATCTTTTTCTCTTCTTAAAGAATCAATTTTTATTTCAAGTAATACTATAGAATCTCTAACAAGTCTAACCATTGCTCCTCTTACTATTTTTCCAGATTTTACATAGCATCCTGCAACAGTTCCAACTCCTGTAATTTTAAATATTTTTCTAACTTCTGCTCTACCATATAATACTTCTTTATATTTTTTAGGCATCATACCTTTTAGTGCTGTTTCTACATCATTTATTGCATCATATATTACACTATAAAGTCTCATATCTACTTTTTCTTTTTTAGCTTGTGCTTCAGCAGCACTTTCTGGTCTTACATTAAAGCCAATTATTATAGCATTAGACACAGAAGCAAGAGTAACATCTGATTCCTTAATTCCACCTGTAGAAGCATGTATTATTCTTACTCTAACTTCATCATTTGATAATTTTAAAAGTGAGTCTTTTAATGCTTCAACAGAACCTTGAACATCTGCTTTTATAATAATATTTAATTCTTTTATTTTTCCTTGCTTTATTTGTCCAAATAAATCATCTAAAGTAATTTTACTTCCTTGCTTTATAAGTTCCATTCTATGCTTTGCTATTCTCTTTTCAATTAATTGTTTAGCAACTTTTTCATTTTCTACCTCATAGAAAACTTCACCTGTTTCAGGTACATGAGATAATCCAAGTATTTCAACTGGTGTAGATGGTCCCGCGCTTTTTACTGATCTTCCTTTATCGTCTTTCATAGCACGAATTTTAGATACCATATCTCCTACAACAATTGTATCTCCCACATTCAATTGGCCCCTTTGAACAAGCATAGAAACAACTGTTCCTCTTTTTTGATCTAATCTCGCTTCAATTACAGTACCTTTAGCTTGCTTATTTGGATTAGCTTTTAAATCTTTCATATCTGCTATTAATAGTAACATTTCAAGTAACGTATCGATACCTTCACCAGTTCTTGCAGAAATAGGTACACATATTGTATCTCCACCCCATTCTTCTGGAACTAATCCAACTTCTAATAACTCTTGTTTTACTCTTTCAACATTTGCTCCTGGCTTATCTATTTTATTTATAGCAACAAGAATTGATACTCCTGCAGCCTTAGCGTGATCTATAGCTTCTATTGTTTGAGGTTTAATTCCATCATCTGCGGCCACAATAATTATAGCTATATCTGTAATTTGTGCTCCTCTTGCTCTCATTGCTGTAAATGCTTCATGTCCTGGCGTATCTAAGAAACACACTTCTCTATCTTTTACCTTTACTTTATAAGCACCTATATGTTGTGTTATACCACCTGCTTCTCCCTCAACAACATTTGTCTTTCTAAGTCTATCTAAAAGTGAAGTTTTACCATGATCTACGTGTCCCATAACAACAACTATTGGAGGTCTTGGTACTAAATCTTCTTCTTTATCTTCACTATCATCAAAAAGAATATCCTCTTCTGTAACGACAACTTCTTTTTCTGCTGTTATACCAAACTCTGATGCTATTAAATATGCTGTATCAAAATCTATATCTTGATTTACAGTTGCCATTATTCCCATTGAAAATAATTTTTTGATTACTTCAGATACTTGTTTTTTTATAGCTTCTGCAAATTCCTTTACAGTCATAGTTTCAGGTAACTTAACTTCAGTCATTGGTATTATCTTGGTTTGCTTCATTTCTGTTTTTTGAGTCTTATTTTTCTTTTTACCATATGATTTTCTAGATAAATCACTTTCTCTTTCATATAAATCCATAAGTCCTTCTGAGCTTATTTCCATTCCTCTCAATCTTGAGGTAGCTACTCTAGAATGCTCTTCTCTTAACTTATTTTTATCTATTTTTTCTTTTCTATTCTCAAGATTAGCTGTATTTTTCTCTATATACTTCTTTTTGTCTTTATCAATATTAGCAGAACTATACTCTCTTGTTTCTTTTTGTTCTATTGGAGCTTTTTCAGCTTGTTTTATAAATTTATTAACCTGATATGAAGTATTATCTCCAGTTCTTTTTTGATCTTTTCTAAAATTATTTCTTTGAGGTCTATCACCATTTTGTTGATCACGCTTATTAAAATTATTTCTTTTTCCATAATCTTTATTGTTAGAATTCTTATTATAATTTGGGTTAGATGTTTGGGAATTATAATTACTCTTTTTATAATTTTCCTTATTATTTTTTGCATTCTTATTATTAAATTCTTCTTTTACGTTGTTAGCTGTATTAATACTTGAATTATTACTGATTACATTCTTAATATTATTCTTATTTTCAGTAACATTATTTTCTGCTTTATTTGTATCAACTTTATTATTAACGATAACTTTTTCTTCCATATTTTTTACACTTTCTTTTTCTACTTTTGCTTCTTCTTTTTTATCTTCGACTTTTTTCTCAACTGGCTTTCCATTTCTTGTTATAACAATATTTTTAATTCGATTTCCTGCAAATCTACTTTTTCTATCATAATAATTGCTTCTAGGCTGTGTATCGTTTTTATTATCACGATTATTTCTATTATTAGCATTTCCTGTTTCTTTATGAATCTTCTTAATATCTCCTGCTATATTTGTTGTTATTTCATTAATTTCTTTTCCTTCTTCATTAGTATTAATTACTCTGACATTTCTTCTAATAATATGTATTTGCTCTGCCTTTTTCTCTTCTTTATTATTTTTCTTTTTATTTCCCCTTATTTTTTCTATATCTTTTTCGTCAAGTGTTGATAAATGTGATTTAACATCTATTCCCATACTTTTAATTTTTTCTAGCATTTCTGTATTTGATAATCCTAATTCTTTCGCTAATTCATAAACTTTTAATTTTCCCAAATTTCTTCCCCCAATTCTTCTAATAATTTTAACAAACTATCTTCATCTATATTTATTTTTAATTTTAATTTTTTCTTTTTTATAGCTTTCTTTATATTTTCAATACATTTTTTATCTTTGCAAATATAAATTCCTCTACTATTTATCTTTTGTTCTCTATCTATTATTGGTTTTCCATCCTCATTTATAACTATTCTAGTTAATTCAGACTTATTCTTTCTACTCTTACATGCTATACAGCATCTAATAGGATTCATTTATACCATCACCATTTTCTATTCAACGACATTCTCTTTTATTTGTGTTTCAGTTTTAATATCTATTTTCCATCCAGTTAATATAGCTGCAAGTCTAACGTTCTGTCCACCTGCTCCTATTGCAAAAACTAACGCATCATCTGGAACAACTACTGTTGCTATTTTTTCTTCATCATTAATATCTATTGCAAGTATTGGTGCTGGTGATATAGCATTTATAATATAACTTGGTATATCATCACTATATGGTATAACATCAATTTTTTCACCATTTAGTTCATCTATTATAGGTTGAATTCTCATTCCTTTTTTACCTACTAAACTTCCAACTGGATCTACATTTTCATCATTTGACCATACTGATATTTTAGTTCTACTTCCAGCTTCTCTAGCTATATCTTTAATTTCAACTATTCCATCCATTATTTCTGGTACTTCATTTTCAAATAGTTTTCTTACAAAATTTGGACTTTTTCTTGATAAAGTTATTTTTGGTAAAGAATTTCCTGATTCATTTACAACATTCAATACTAATGCCTTTATCTTTTGATGAGGTTGTAATTTTTCAGTTTTTATTTGCTCGTTTGCTGGTATTAACGCTTCCACTCTACCTAAATCAACAATTACACCAAATTTTTCGGTTTTTTGAACAGTACCAGTTATTATTTGTCCAACTTTATCTGCATATTGTGTATAAACTAAATCTTTTTCTGCTTCTACAATTTTTTGTACTAATATTTGCTTACCTGTTGATGCAGCAATTCTTCCAAAATTTTTAGGAGTAACTTCTACTTTTATTTTGTCTCCTACTTTTGCTTTCTTTGTAATTTTTTTAGCGTCATCTAATGATATCTTTATACCAACTTCTTCTGGTAAAATTTCTTCACAAACCTCTTTTACTGCATAAACCTTTATAGCTTGCTCAGTTATATCTACGTCAACTTCTTCTGGCACTATAACATTTACTTTAGTTTCATTTTCACTATTTTCACCATTATTATTGTGAGTATTTTCAAAATCCTTTTTATAAGCCGCTTTTAATGCTGTTTTTAAAGAATCAATTAAATATTCTTTTGTTATACCTTTTTCTTGATAGATCTGATCAATTGCATTAAACAATTCTTTTGAACTAATTTTTTCACTCTTCATTTCTTTTCCCCCATTAATTATTCTTATTAAATTTATTTAATTTATTTAAATTTACATTATCTGTATTGCCTTTTAAAGCAGTATCAAAATCATATGTAGTATATGCAGAAGATATTTCTTTTAATAATAATTCTAGTTTATTTTTATTTTCTAATTCTAAAACTATTTTTTCTTGCTCTTCATCTACATCATTTATTATGCCATCAAATTCTTTTTTTCCTTCAATTTTTGTAAATAATTTAACATGTATATTTTGCCCTGTATATTTTTTATATAATTTTATATTTTTAAGTTGCCTTTCAAGACCTGGCGAAGAAACTTCTAAGACATATTCTTGATTAATATTTTTATCCACAACATCTTCTATCGCTCTACTTACTTTTTCACAGTCTTCAACCCACATTGCTTCTCCATGCTTGTCAATTACAATTCTTAAAACATTATTTGTACCTTCCTTTACAAATTCCACATATTCAATTTCAAATCCTAAATCTTTTACAATTGGATTTATAAGTTCTTCCACTTTATTTTCAATTTTCATTAAATACCTCGCTTCTAAACATAAGTGAGAGGATCTCTAGCACCCTCTCACCTTAGTTCACAGTAATATTATTATACTATATTTATTTATAAAATGCAACATTTTATTTGATTTTTTTATCGTAAACTTATATTTTATTGTTTACTCATTATTGTATTTATTTTATTAATATTTTCTTTTTCAAATTCTTCTAATCTATCTATTAATTTTATTATTGTTTTACTTTTTATATTATATTCTTTTTTTATCCTTTCTATATCCATTAAATTAACTTTACTACTTTCCTTCAATAATAAATAATAATCACTATTTTTATCTATTCTATTTGTATTAGCATTTATACTACTTGCAACTCCTAACAAAACATTTAGCTCTTTATCATATTTTCTAAGTCTATTTTGTAGCATTCTTTTTAATGAAATAATAAATCTTCTATATCCATTTATTTCATAATGCATAATATTATATATTTCATCTTTTACTTCTTTCTTTTTCATTATTTTATATAACAATGTTTGTTGCATTTTTAAATTATTAAGTAAATATTTTAAAAGATCAATTTCATCATTCATACTATCACCATATTAGTATTATTTGTAAAGCAAAAATAAAGATACTTAAAATTTTAAGTATCTTTATTTTTTTATTATTTAACAATTTCTGTTTTTAACCAATAATATGTCCCATCATCATTTTTCATAAATGTATGTTTATATTCTGTTGCTTCGTCATAATATTTAGATATTAATTTTTTATTATAGTCATAATCTGAATACATATCTTGAGTAACTTCTATGCTATCTAATTCCGAATCAGATATACTTCCTAATGGAGTAATATACCAAGTACTAGTTCCATAATATGGATAAACAGTATACATACCATATTCGTTACGTGCAGTTACAAGCTTTTCTGTAACAATATATCTATCTCTATACTCATCTACCTTAGTTACAGCTGTATATGCTCTAAAATTTCCGCCTCCTCCAAAACCGGTATATTCATAATACACACCATCATTTTCATCATATTTTAATACTTTAGAATTTTCGCTAGCTTGCACTAGAGCATATGTCGGTGTATATTCTACATCTCCAAATATCTTTTTAATTGCCTCATCCATATAAATTTTTTCTAGTTTTCCATCTCTTGACTGATCATCTATTTGTTCAAACTTTTCAACATTATCTCTTGCTATAGTAAAATATGCGATAGTTTGAATATATTCATTAGATATATCTTCTACAGTTAAAGTTCCTTTTTTTATATAATGAAACAAATCCGTAGTTTGACCATTTAATACACTATACATATCTTTTACTATTGGATTATCTAAAGAAACACTTGTTGGAGTTTCTTCTGAAACATCTCCTTGTTGCTTTTCATCTTGTAAAGATTCGTTATTTTCTATAACAGTATTTTCATCTACACTTTCTTTTTGTGGTAGATTAATAACAACTAAAGCAACTATAAGACCAATAATTACTAATACAAGCAATACTATTGTTATAACACTACTTCTTCTCATATATTTTTCCTCCTATTTCTTATATTATAATTCATTACTTTTTAAATTATCAATAGCAAAAACATTTCAATACTTTATTAAGATATAAAAAAACGCCTAAAAATTAACTTTTTAAGCGTTTTATTACTTTTTTATTTCTTTTTTACAGAAAAGCCAAATTTACCTAAACTTTCTCCAAGTGAATAATATTTTCCGTGTGAATAAGCCATAAGATCGCATTTTTCCATATCAAATTTTCCTGTTTCATCTATGTATTTATCATCTACATTTACAGCAACAACTTTTGCTATAAACATATCATGTGAACCTAATTCTTTTATCTCTTCTACTTTACACTCTATAGTAACAGGACTCTTTTTTATCATTGGGACATCTATTGCACTTGCTTTTTCTGTTTCAAGATTTAATTTTTCAAATTTATTTTCATTTCTGCCAGATTTCACACCACAATAATCTGTTGCATAAGCAAGTTCTTTAGTAGTTAAATTAATACAAAATACTTTACTTCTTTTAATAATATCATAAGAATATCTTTCTTTTCTTACAGAAATGTATGTCATTGCAGGATCACTACAAATTGTACCAGTCCATGCTACTGTAAATACATTTTCTTTATCCCCATCTTTACAAGTTATTAATACCGCTGGCACAGGATATACAACTGTACCAGGTTTCCACGTTTGTCTTGACATTATATTCCCCCTATTCTATATTTTTCTACAGTAAAATCTCTAAAAATGCCTAAATTTGGTGTCCAAAATGTAAATATAATAAAAAATAAAATAAATATAATATTTAAATACTTATATATATCTTCAATTTTTGCAGAAACATTAACACATTTTTTTATGTAGGATTCTACTATTTGTGATATAACTGCTGATATATATAATATTATTAAATCTAAAAATAAATTTTCTATTCCAAGTATTGCCTTATAACTATAAAAGAATATGGATATTATTAGTAATACTGATATATTTTTAAAAAATAATGATACCCATAAATTTTTATCTCTTTTTTCTTTTATTACCATTTTTACAAAAGCTACAAAGTAAATTGCCATCACAGCTATTTTTATATGTTCCCATATACTCTCATTGGTTGCACTAAATAAAGCTACTAATATATTTCTTCCACTAAATTCATATGCAAAATGAAAAATTGTACCTATTATACATATAAGTATTATATCTATTATATTCTCTTTGCTAAAATGTTTTAAATCATTACATTCTTCCATAGTATATTAATATGCATATAAACTAATTTTATGTATTAATGTGTTTTTAATCTTCTTAATTTTCTTCCTCCAACTCTTATAATTGGTAATACTTTATTATATAAGAAAAACATAAAAGGCTTATATACTTTATTTATTTCTCCTATATATTCTTCAAGACCTTCCTCTTTACAAAATCCCACTTTAAATTTATATAATCCATTATCTGGGCTTAAGTTTAAAACTCCACCAAAATTATATGTGCTACAACCAGTTTCAATTCCCCATCTGATCATTTCCATTTGCATAGCATAATTTGGCATTAAATTTCTCTTTTCATTTGAACTTGCGCCATATACATAAAATAATTCTCCACCTACATTTGTTGCAATAGCTGCAGAAAGCTTATCTCCATCATGTTCTGCAATATATATTCTAAGTTTTGATTCATCATATGCATCAAGCATCCTTTCAAAATAGTCATAATCTCTACATCCTATCTTATCTCTTATAGTCGTTACTTTATATATATCATAAAAAGTTTTTAAATCTCCTAGTGAACGTGAATATCTTACAGTTACACCCTTTCTTTTAGAAAGTCTTATATTATATCTGGTTTTTTCAGCAAATCCCTTCATTAGCTCTTCTTCAGTTTTATTTTCAATGTTTAAAACCATATTATGACTTGGCTGAATCAAATTATCTCCACTAGGTTTATACCCAGATGTTTTGTATCCTGCATTTATATATATATCATCTAATTTTTTATCATATAAAACCTGTGGATCAAATTTTAAAGCAAACGCATTATATTTTTTAGCTAATGGATCTGCTTCTTTAATTAATTTATTAACTAAATCTATATCATATATATCACATACAGGACCTCTTGGTGCATACATAAGCGATACATTAGTATGTGGTAACTTTTGGATTAAAATCATCATTGTAGCTATTATATTTCCATTTTCTTTTAAATATATAGCTTCATGCTTCCAGTTATTTTTTACCTTTCCCCAATTTAAATCTTGCATAAAACTAGAACCTTTATGGTTCAAAACAAAATTTTGGTATTCTTCTACTTCTTTTTTATTATTAAAGTCTAATATTGGCATTTTTTTCTAACACTTCCTTTTAATAAATAATTACTTTTTGTCTAATATATTATATACCATTATACATTATTTTTCAATTAAAATTTATTTTTAATATATTTATAACTTTTACATATATTATTACTTTGTTTATTGAAAATTATTTTTTTATAATATATAATTTATATATATGAGGAGGATTTTATGGAAAAAGTAAAAGAAATTTTTTCGACTTTTTTTGATATAAATGCATTTTCAATAAAAAACTTAATTATAGCTATAATAATTCTTGCCTTTTTTTTCATATTTAAAGGCCTATTTTCAAGAATAATCATAAAAATATTTAGTAAGTCAAAAGATAAAGAAAGCATAAAGAAAAATTCATTTTTTAAGCCACTAAAACTATTTTTTTGTAGCTTAGGATTGTATTTAGCTTTAACTTCTCTTAACCCTACTATATTTTTTAAATCAATTATTATTAAAGCTTTTAAGTTAATAGTTATAATTTTAACTACTTATGCTATTGGAAAACTTGTATCTCCTAATTCTAAATTCGAAAAAGCGCTAAGAAAAAAAATGAATAAAGCAAATGACGGTATGATAAAAACAATTTGCAAAACATTAAAAATTGTAATTTATATAGTTGGTGCGCTTATTGCAATAAGCGAATTAGGATTTAATGTAAGTACTTTACTTGCTGGTATAGGTATTGGAGGTGTTGCTATAGCTCTTGCTGCTCAAGATACTGCTTCAAATGTAATTGCAGCACTTATGATAATTTTAGATAAACCATTTGAAATTGGAGACTGGATCTGCGTTGGAACAATAGAAGGTAGTGTGGAAGAAGTAACTTTCAGAAGTACTCGTATTAGAGAAGCTCAAAATACAATAGTTTCTATTCCAAATTCGACAATTGTAAATAATAATATTACTAACTGGAGTAGACTACAAAAAAGAAAAATATCTATGAACTTAGTTCTAGACTTTAATACATCTTTAAAAACTGTTGCAGATGTTCAAAATGACCTACTAATTTTAATTGAGCAAGAAGAAAATATTATAAAAGATGGATACTATGTTAAATTTGATCAAATTGCAGCTAACGGATTTAATTTAAAAATTTTCTTCTATACCTCTATAATTAATTATACAGATTATCTAACTTTCTTAGATAACATTAATTTTAAAATTATGAATATACTTCAAAAACATAAATGCAATTTAGCTTATGATACAAAGACATTATATATAAAAAAATAAGAAAATGAAATGATTAAATAAATTGATTATTATTTGTTAAATTTTAAATCTAACATTTAAACTCAATCTAAGAAATCATTTCATTTTTTACTTTTCAATTAAATCATATGTTAATGTATCAGAATTAAATTTATAAAGTGTCTTTGTATCTTTAGTCATAGCATACATTCCAACATTTCTTAAAAGATTATCTTTCATAACATATATACAAAATACAAAGCAATTATTTTGGTCTATTATTGTTGTTCCCTTATTAAATATTACTCTAGCTTCATCTAGATTTACATCTAATCCTAATTTATCTAACGAAACTTTTTTAAAAGCTTGTACAATGTTATCTTTAATTTTACTTAGATCTTCACCATCTAACTCATTTCCTTTTTCATCTACATATTGTTCTACATAGTCTGTGTCTTTTTGTGGTATAGAATTTGGATTATACGTATTTTCTGAAGTATTATCGTTGCTTTGCAATTGAGCACTACTTCCATTAGAATTTAATTCTTCATTGCTTATAACATTACCATTAGTATCAATACTCGTATTCAATTCATTCTTGTCTAGTAATTTAAAAACTATAATAGCAACAATAGCTATTATTAATATAATTAATGCAATAATTATTATAATTTTCTTTTTATTTTTCATCTAGATATCGAGTAGACAACTCTCGAATGCACCTCTCTTTCAATTTAAATATTATATGTCCATTCTAATTTTTATTAAATTTACTTCTAAATGCATTATACCAAAATAAATACAAAAAATCTACTCTTTTTTATATAATTCTATTTTACCTTCTTTATTACTTTTTAATATATCTAGCCAAATAGAATTTTCAACATTTCTTTTCTTCTTTGGATGTACCAAAAATCTTAAATATAATTCTATATGACTATCAACTATTTCTATATATATAATTGGATCCAGATTATTAAAATATATTCTGTAGTCTGTACTTGCATCATTTACTTCGCTCTCCATTTTATTTGGAATATTTCTTATAACGCTATTTCTTTTTATTATTTTATATAGTTCTTTTTTTACTTTATATACATCTGAATCAAGTGGTATATTAATTTTTATCTCATCCCATATATATTTAAATGCTTTAACATAATTTTTTACTGGATATGAGAATACAATAGAATTAGGTACATGTACTATTCTTCCTGTACTTTGTTCACCATTTACACGATCTCCTATCTCTAGTAAATCAAAGCCTGTCTTATTTATATTAACAACGTCACCTTTTAAACCATTTACTTCAATTCTATCTTCAAGTGAAAATATTTTGCTTGTTCTAATATATATACCAGAAAAGAAATTAAATATAAAATCTTTTAAAGATAAGGTTATAGCTGTAGATATAAAAGTTATAAAAGTTATAAAATTTTTTAAATAATCAATCCAAACTAAAGCTAGTAATATGCATATAGTAACTGTAGCTATTGTACTTCCCTTTTTATTATACATGTATTTTTCTTTTGCATTTAATTTTCTTCTCAATGATATTTTAAATAATACATGTCTTATTAAAGTAACTACAGCAACAATTATTATAGAAATTATAACTAAATATATATTTTCACTTTTTATAGTAGTTATATTTTCTAAAATTTCACAAAATTTTTTTATCATAACGCTATCTCCTTTCTTAAAACTATTATATTTGTCAATGAATTATATTATAACATTAAACATTTTATTTATCTAGTATTTTCACAATATTTTCACTTTATTTGTTTACATAATAAATGGCAGGTAAAATTCACCTGCCATTTATAAAAGTATTATTCTAAAATATAAAAATCACTATAATATTTTGCAATTTCTAATTTTATGTTTTTAAGTTGCAATTTATTACAACGTATTGACACATGTATATCTTCAGTGTCTACACAATATTTCCATAATGCTTCTTTTACTACTTTATATTTTATATCTAAGCTAGTAATATTATATTTTTTTCGTATTATCTCTAATATATTTATTATGTCTGATGTCCTTATAGATTTGACACAGTTTTCATTATCTGTCTCTTTTATCTTTTTTCGTATTACTAAAACATGTTTTAATTTCAAATGTATTATTAATCCGTACTTAAAATATATAAATAAATTAAAAGAAAAAAATCCCAAAATAAAGCAAAAGAAATATATAATAATATTCCAAAATAATTCCATAAAACAAATCCTCCTTCTTTAATATTAATCAAGAAGTATATAATAATTTTTCTATTTGATTATAGCACAAGTATTGTATTTTAGCAATAAAAAAAGAGCTAAGTTTACTTAACTCTTTAAAGTGGCTCCTCAAGTAGGGCTCGAACCTACGACCCTTCGGTTAACAGCCGAATGCTCTACCACTGAGCTATTGAGGAATATATAATCATTATATGTATATATTACCACTAGTATTAAAAAATGTAAATACTTTTTTAAAAAAAAATAAATATTATATAAAAAATATAATTATTTTTATAAAAAATAAATCAAAAAAAAACCAAAGCTATATATATTTCAGCTTTAACTTATAGTCTATTATATCATAAATAAAATTAGTAGGGAAGTATAAC
>ERZ1643249.1777-NODE-1777-length-21080-cov-15.246183_pt1 | contig 21080 bp, 20 predicted proteins | sample MGYA00579263_ERZ1643249 | MGnify/ENA primary metagenome ERZ1643249 (study PRJEB29033, sample SAMEA4952264) | chicken gut metagenome | biome: Broiler Chicken; feature: Gastrointestinal Tract; material: Caecum | place: Ireland | collected 2018 | study: Broiler... | reverse complement strand
GCTAGAATTTATAAAATTTTATGCAAATAAAATTTTAACATCACATAGTTTATAAAAATTTACCTATTTTTTATTGAATAATTTTAAATTAATAATATAAATTCTTTTTAATCATATTGAGCAACAGGTCTATCCCCCGCTTTGTCTTTGTTGATACCAAAACTTCATTTTCCTTTAAAAGTATTGGCTTTGACAAAAGGTCGGCTTTATTATAGACCGTAATTCTATTTTTTGTCGCTCCCAGTCTATCAAGCAAGGTGTTCGTCACTTTCATGTTTGCTTGATATTCTTTTTCGCCATTTTCTTCATTCATAAGTGATATATCCACAACATGAAGTAGTAAATCGGCATCAGTTGCCTCCTCAAGAGTTGACGAAAAAGCATCCACAAGTTGGTGCGGAAGGTCTGATATAAATCCGACTGTGTCTGTTATAATCGCATACTTATCTTGCTCAAGATAGAGTTTTCTTGTCGTGGTGTCAAGGGTGGCAAAATAGCGGTCATCTGCATAGATATTTTCTTTTGCCAGCAAATTTAGCAGACTGGACTTTCCAGCATTTGTATAGCCTACCAAGGCAATTTTTGGAAGTGACGATTTTAGACGTTCCTTTCTTGTAGCCTGCCTTTGACTTTTTATATTATCAATTTGTTTTCTAAGCGATTCCATCTCATGTTCAAGAATACGGCGGTTGAGTTCAAGTTTGCTCTCGCCTGGTCCTCTCATACCCACACCCGCAGAGCCAAACCGTCCACTTGTTCCTTGCATTTGGCTAAGACGTGGCAAGATATACAAATCTTGTGCAAGTTTTATTTGAAGTTTTGCCTCCCTGCTCTTCGCTCTTCTTGCAAAGATATCAATAATTAGCCCTACCCTGTCTATGACCTTAACTTTAAACTCTTTTGAAAGGTTGTTCATTTGGGAGCCACTGAGAGGATAGTCAATTATCACAACGTCAATTATTTCTTCGCAGTTATCAATAAAATCTTTTATCTCTTTGACCTTTCCGCTTCCTAGCACTGTCGCCTTGTTAAAATCTCTGATGATTTGATAAAAACTTTTCACAATATTAAGCCCAGCAGAAACAGAAAGACGGGTTATCTCATCAATCTTTCTATTCAGTGCATCGCCCTTTTTGGTGCATACTGCAATCACTACTGCATTTTCTTGTGGCTGTTGTGTGCTAACAAAATTCTTTTTCATGCCTTAATTATAGCAAAACTATCCAAAACAATCAATTAAAAAGAGAAAAATTATTGATTTGCTAAAATTTCTCCATTTTCAATACTGATAACAATATTCTTAACTTCGCCGTTCTCACCTACCACAGTAAACACCCAAAATAAATCTTCAAAATTGTCGTCTCTTTCTGTTAAGACTTTTAGATAGCATTCCCCTTTAAAAACTCCATCCTCATAAAAACTTTTTGCATCAATATTTTCTGTTGCTTTATCAAGTGCCTGTTCCCATGAAATTTGAAAACTGTCACTGACAAGGGAAAAATCAATTGTTATATCTTCAAACATAACCCTAACTATGTCATCTTCATTTAAACTATACCCAATATCCGCCATAAAAGCATTGTTGAGAGGATTATAGTACATTGTAAAATCTTGCTCGCTATCATTTATTGTAAGAGAAGTGACTATCTCTTCTTCGTCTATTATCTTTCCAAAATCAATCACTACCAAAGAAAAGTCATATAGTTCATTGTGTATGCCGTCCATCTTATAAGGCTCTTCCCTCTGCCCTACACTTATTGAGCCGTGTGCTTCCCCAGACGAACCTTGAAAGTAAAGTTTGGTGATTTCGCTAATATTACTCTGCAAAGACGGCTTTTCATTGCAACCAATAAGCACAAGTGGGCAAGTTACAAAAAGTAGGCATAGACCTAAACACATTATTTTTTTCTTCATTTTTTAACTCCTTTTTCTATAAATATGTTTGCCTGCAATAAAAAATGTGTTAAAATATGATAAGGAGAGATAAGATGAATTTGTTAGATTATTATAAAAAAGCGATGAAAAACAACTTCGCTCTTGGTGCAATTAATTTTTGTAATATGGAAAGTTTGCAAGGAATTATTGAGGCTTGCAAAGCGACCTCTTCGCCCATGATAATTGCAGTCAGCGAAAGTGCTTTAAACTATATGGGCAACTTCACAACCGCACTTGCAAGTGCTGGTAAAAAAGATTTTCCACACCTATTTCTGCATCTTGACCATGGCAAAAATTTTGATATTTGCAAAAAGGCGGTTGATATGGGCTTTGATAGTGTCATGATTGACGGAAGTTCATTACCATATGAGGAAAATATTGCATTGACTCAAAAGGTGTGCGAATATGCTCACAGTAAAAATGTCTTTGTCGAGGGAGAACTTGGGCAACTGCAAGGAATTGAGGACAATGTCCAAAGTGATAAGTCACATTACACTTGTCCTATGCAGGCAAAAGAGTTTATTTTGCGGACTAATGTTGACAGTCTTGCAGTGGCAATAGGTACAAGTCATGGGGCATACAAGTATAGCGGAGAGAAAACTTTACGTTTTGATATTTTAAGTGAGATTGAAAGTCTTTTACCCTCTTTCCCGCTTGTACTTCATGGAGCATCCTCAGTTGACACCTCGCTCATTGAAAGGATTAACAAATACGGCGGAGACCTTAGCAAAGCCAGTGGAATACCTAAAAATCTTCTTGAAAAAGCGGTTAAAGAACATAACATTGTAAAAATCAACACTGACACAGATATAAGGCTTGCCATGACTGGTCAGGTTCGGCAAGTGTTAGCAGAAAATCCAAAGGAGTTCGACCCAAGGAAATATTTAGGTAGTGGAAGAGAGCAAATAAAAAATCTGGTTATAGACAAGATAAACAATGTGTTTTTCTCAAATAATCAAATTTAAAAAACAGAAAAATTTAAATTTTATAATGTCAAATTTCAAATATAACTTTAAAAATTAATAATAATTTAAAAACATAATAAAAAATAGGAGCAAAGGGCTTTAAAAATACCTACAAAATAACTCCTATTTTTTATTCTTTTATCTTTCAAGTTCGCTTTCAAGATATTTTTGTTTGGTCGCCTGACCGCCACGGATATGTTTTTCAGCAAAATTTTCATCAAGAATTTTCTTCGTCCTCATGTACAGGTCGCCATCAAGTTTTTTAAGCCTTACTGAAACATCAAAGTGGACAGTGCTTTTGCTATAGCCAAAAATTTGTGCTGTCCTACGTATGGTATCATGTGTTTTTAAAATGTGAGTTGCTTCCGTTCGTATACGTCTGGTTATTTCTTCTCTCATTACAACCTCCACCCTATAAACTATGACAAATTCCCCCGCAATATGTCATTATTTGTAGAATTTTGGCAAATAAAAAAGAGCATCCACCATGCTCCTTAAAAATATTCTATTTTATACTTACTTCTTTGTATATTCGTCTATGACTTTAACGATTTGTGGTATAGTCTTTAATTCCTCGAGTTTTTCATCTGGAATAGATACTTTAAATTCGTCTTCAAATGTCATTAAAAGTTCAACAACATCAAGAGAATCGGCACCCAAATCTTCTACAACGTTGGCATTATCAGCAATATCATCAGTTGAAATACACAATTGGTCAGCGATAATTTTTTTAACTTTGTCAATCGTACTCATAAAAACCTCCATGATTATTATAGCATAACAAAAATGATATGTAAATAAAAATACAATAATTTTATGCAATTATTGTATTTTTTAGGAAGTTATTTATTTTATTTGCAAATCTAGGTAGTCATTTGGGTCAACGTAGTCATCGTTAAGTTTCAAAGTGAAGTGAAGATGATTTCCTAACTCACTCTCGCCGATCGCACTCTCGCTTGCCGAGCCTATCTTCTCGCCAGCGGACACTTTGTCCCCCTCTTTAACTTCTACTTCCTCAGCAAGTGATGAGTAGACTGAGACAAAGCCATTCCCGTGGTCAACGGTTACACTATAACCATTTAAATAGTCATAGTTTACTTCTGACACTGTGCCACTTTGAATAGCAAATACGTCACTATTTTCAGATGTCAAATCTATGGACATATGTGCTTCCCATTGTTTCAATGTCTCATTGAGTTGCAAAGATGTGTCAGAGTAGTCCTTTACAACCGATGCATCTTGCATAGGCATAACAAAAGATACGTTCCCCGTTCCTGTCTGTACCGCACTATTGTTAAGAGTTGCAAGCAGTGTAAAAGTCAAGGCTACTGCGAAGACGACTACACCAACAGTCACATAGATGCCATACTTTTTGATAAAATCAACCACCTTATTTTCTTTTTTTATTTCCATATTACCTCCTTGCATAGTTTATTGCCACATAAACATGTATTTATACATTGTTTTGTAACTCTAATTTCGTATTCGACAATTATCTTAAAAGTTAGTATCCTGTCACAATCAGCGGAAATCCAACTATAATTTCATGGTCATTTTTTACCACTTGAACATTTATCTTTTTGCCATCCACATATCTAAAATCTCTATAGCCATCATAGTAGCCATAGTAAATTTTATAATCATCCACTCCTTCGCCCTCATAAACAAATGAAAAGCAATCTAAAATTTGACTTAAATCGGTCGCAATATCAAAATAAAAGTTATATGCCAAAAAGCCTTTGTCCTTCAATTTGTCAATATCATTATAAAAATAATAGTATTGTTTGCCATTTTGAAGCACATAATTCTCATCTGCCAATTTTTCATCACTAACTGCCAAAATCTTGGAGCAATTTGATAAAAAATTGAAGTCATCTTGCTTTGTCATAACCAATGAAAGCAACAAAACTATAACAACAAAAAAGCCAATCATTTTTTTCATAAATTAATGATTGACTTGTTTTTTTTATTTTATATATCAAATTTATAATATTTTTTGTCACAACTAGGCTAAATTGCAAGCATAACAAAGCATACAATGGCACCCGCAAGAGCGAGAGTGGTCAAAATTGACAGCCAAATCTTTCTATTTTTGTCTCTTTTTACAGGGTCAATTACCTTGATGATAGGGTCAACATTAGGTTTTTCTTTGACTTTCTTCTCTTTCTTTTTCTTTTTAGTATTCTTGTCTTCTACTGGCGGTTCATTAACTTCAGTCAAATTGACCTCTTGCAAAGAATCTAGCATATTTTCTGGCAAATCTGCATATCCAAATTGATTATCTTTCATATTATCATTAACTTCAACCACGTCCTTAGGCAAATCAAAATTTTCTTTCTGTTCGTCCTTCTTTATCACCGGCTTTTGTGGTGGTTGTTTTATCGGTGGCTTAGGCGGAATTGGTCGTCTCGGTGGAATATTATTTTCCATATTTACTCCTTTGTTATGATTATAGAATAAATCACTATTAAACTATTAATAACATATTAAACTTTTTTAAAAAATTTGTCAAACATTTTGAATAGGATTTATTCCCCATAAAGATTGCACGTCTTCGCTTGAAGATAAACTTTCAAAGATAAAGGTTAAGATATACCTATTTTGAGATATATAGTTCCCATCGCCTATTATCACATACGAGCATAGTGTCGCCCTTGCATCCACAGAAAGTAAGTCATTGAAATAGTAATAGCCATCGCTTTCATTATAAGTCCAATTTATCGTACTTACAATATCCATATCAGGATTTGTCCCGCTCCCTGATGATACTACCACCTTTGCTCTAAGATAAATATTTGAAGACTCATCAACATTTGTCACACTTATAATTTGAGGGAGTTTCTCCCCAGCCAAATAGGAACCATCAAAAGTTAATGATATGGTGCTGGCTTGATTTTTGCTGATAGTCGTTGAGACCGTTTTGCCAAGTTCTAGGTCTGTAGTAAATGAAGCATCATTTTTGAAAAACCAACCGCTGACACCAAGATAAATTGCTATTGCAAGCAACACCAAAAGTCCAAAACACAAAAAAATCCAGCCGAAATTTTCTTTATTGAATTTCATAGTTATATTTTGGAACAAATAATAAGAATTATACTTAAATTATCATTTATTAAGCACTTTTTTTCGCCGTCTCTTAGCCCGTTCTGCCCTAAATCTGTCTATTTGGTTCTGTTTGAAGATTGAACTTTCTTCCATAAGTTCATTCTTCTTGACCTGCCAACGGTATTTACGATTACCATAAGCCATATCATACGACAAAATTAGCATACCTTGGATGAGGTAAATATAGTAGGAGAAAAGTCTCCAAACAAGAAGTACCCATACAAGTACACCACTATTATGGATGACTGCACCAAAGGCTGCGGTAAATGATATTTCATTCATACCCGTTCCACCAGGTAGAGGAAAGAATGATGCTGAAAGGTCGACAAGAAGTGACATAACAAAAAGTGTTATATATTCACTGCCTGGAAGGTCTGGTATGAAAATTTTGACTATAAAAAATGGTATTGAATAGTTCACCAAAAGTTTTGCGGTAGATATCAAAAACATTGCTATAAAATCTTTAGGAGATTTTGCATATTGTTTCATAACATCTTGAAAATCGCTGATATACTTTGTAATCTTCTCGTACTGTTTATCATAGTTTTTGATTATCTTCATCTTGTAGAGAAGTTTCAACACTTTTACAACTAATTTTCTACCAAAAGTCTTGCAAACCGACAAAAATACGGTGACAAAAAGGACTATCGAACTAAGTACGAAACCTAATATACTTGTCACACCGACAAATGTACCGTAACCTTTTGTGGTAAAGGAGATTATAAGGCAAATAAGGCTCATAACCACCCATGCCATCTGTTGAAATTCATATTTTGCAAGTGGGATGGACAGAGAAGTATGAAGTGGTGTTCCCCGTTTTTTAAGATAGGTGATTTGGAATGGTTGTCCACCAGTTGCCATAGGTGTCACACTGTCGTAATAACGTCCTATCTCAGCGACTTTATACCCTAGTCCAAAATTCCATTTTCCACATGAGACTTTGAGCAGGTAACTTATAGATAATGTATCAAACACAAGCACAAGCCCAAAAATCAATATACATACTAAAAGATATGATATATCAATATTAAGCCCGCCCTCTGGCATATCTTCATTCAAAAATTGATAGACAAGGATGCCTGCTACAATCAAGATATTTATAATAAAGAAAACAACATTTATAATCTTGCTTTTTTTACTGCTCTGCTTGGATACTGACTGTTCTATCTCGTCAAGTTTTTTCCTTTGGTCAAGATTTTTCTTGTTGTCATCCTGTAAATTTTCAGGTTGATTATTTAAAGCAATCTCACTATTAAACTCGCTGACAATGGTGTCAAGTTCGCTTTTGTCCTGCTCTGAGTAAGCCTCTTCTATCTCTTTTTGCTCTTCGTTTTCTTGAGTTTTAAGAGGTTCTTTTTCTGTCTCTTCTAAATTTTCCTCTTTATTTTCTTCTTTAATCTCTTCTATAATCTTATCTTCAAGTTGTTCTTCTGGGGTGTTTTCGTTTTTGTTGATATCCTTTGTCAGGTCATCAATGTTTGTTTGTACAAAAAAACTTTCTTCCTTCACGGGAGAAATGTTGTTTTTGTTTTTTTGTCCCCTTTTCAGTTTCATGTATATATAGTAACAAAAAAAGATACCACCTGTCAAGCAATGGTACCTTTTAATTTATTATTTTTTATTTTTTATCCGATTAAATCGGCATATCTACTGTCATATTCTGTAATTCTATAATTTTCGCGTAACAATCCTAAATGCTCATTTTCATAGTTTGAATAATTGTCAGTATACAACTCATCATAAAGCACATCAAAATATGTCTGGTCAACAAGCAGATTAACTCTGGTGTTTGCAAGTGTTACAATAGCATCTTCGCTAAGAGAGAAATTGCCTGTAATACCATCGAAGAGATTTTGACACTCTCCAGTGTAGATAAGCACGTGCAGTCCATATTCTGACTCAACAATTGCTGAGATATCTCCTATCTCTGCTTTTCCGCTTGTGTTGTAAACACCATTGTATAGGTCAATACCTGCTTCGTTAAAAGATTCAACAAAACTTGATACAGCATTGCCTTCATTGTCAATACCGATAACATAGTTGCTTTCAGCATTGAACATACCAGTATCTTCGCCATATGAATAAATAAACTCATTGATAGTGTCGCCTATTACGTTTACATCACCACTAGCCTTTGCAGAAGTGAGTTTTTGCTCCATAATAGCATAAACGTCATCTACTGTAAGGTCAGATTCAACCTCTTCATAGGTGTCAGTGATTTCGTTATATTCACGTACAACTGGTACAATCTCGCCGTAAAGTTCTTCAATATCTTGATTATACTCAACTTGAGTATATCCACCCTCTCCGCTCTCTAGTTTTTCAGTAAGAGCATCATATTTTGCCTGTTGTTCATCATTAAACCTGAACAAAATATTTGCAACAGTGAAGAATTTTGTTGAATCTTGGTCATTTTTGAAGTAATAAACGTCATTTAAACTGTCTTGAACGTCACTATCATAGTTCTCATCCTCTTCAAGTTCGTATTGAGCGAATGATGCTCTAACTTTGTTTGTGTAAAGATTTACAATTTGTGCTGGGGTTATAGCAGACTGAGAAGCAGATGGACGATTGTTGTATGAATAAAGTTCTAGTAAATAATTCTCATATGAAGTTTGGTAAAGTCTTTCAATCTCTCTTTCAAACACTGATGGTGCATCCTTTGATAGATTTTGCCCAACTTCACTTGCAATAAGGTCATTAAGATAGTTGTCAAAAGCCCTCTTATAATCATCATTTGATGCAAGAACCTTATCTCTGAAACTATCAAAAATCATCGCTCTATCATCGCTGTTGTTAAAGTCACGGTTGTCACTTGGATGGAAACCATCAAGCGGAGAATTGACCTCTGCCAAACTTTCAATTGCATAATATGCATTGCCATCACTGTCATATTTAAGGACAAGTTTTGCGGTCTTATCATAACCCTCAAAGGTTATATCATCGCTTTCCTCTGTTTCCTCTTCACCTACAATTTCACTGTAATAACTCTCAAGATTTTCATTGAGTGAATCAACGACCTGTTGCCATAGGTATGTTTTTTCAAGGTCACTTAGTCCCGTTCCATCCATCTTATAGCCATACTCGTCTTCGGCTGTTATTATAGTGATTTTGCGGTTTTCAAGAAGTTGCAATGTCTCATAAACTGCCCGTTCTCTTGAATAGCCATAATAACTCTCATAGGTATATCCATAACTTTGATAGCCAGAGATGAGGTCACGTTTTGTAATCTCTTCCCTTCTGCCAGTCTCTTTATTTTCAACAACTGCAACCACTTGATTGTAGTATCTGTTGTAATCCACTTCAACCAAAGAGCACCCTGCAAGTAGTCCCATGCAAAGCAAACAAAAACTAAGTAAAAAACCAGTAAATTTATTTTTCATTATCTCTCCATTACTGTAAATCAAATTCGTACTCTTTATAATAACATAATAGGATAAAATTTTTCAAGCAATTTTAACCATTTTACAATATTTTTTTAACTTTTCGATGCCATTTCAAAGAAGTTTATAAGTTTATCCACCTTTTCCGCCACCGATAAAGAGTAGTCAAACCTTATTTTTACATCCTTGTCAAAGACCAGTTTGCCAGAAAACTGAGCCATATTTTTAGCCAGTCTCTCCTCTATTATTTCCTCTTTTTTATCCAAAAATACCAAAGTTTCATACTTGTTTACACGTATCTTAGTCAAATCGAAATGCCCCGCCAAATTTCTTAAATAGGCAACCTTACATAAATTTAAAACCTCATCAGGAAGTTCGCCGTACCCATCCTTTAGGCTCTGTGTTATGCTTGCAAGGTCCTCCCTTGAGGATATTTCGCTTATGCGAGTATAATATTCAATACGTTGCTCATCACTTGCAATGTAATCTTCACTGATAAATGCACTAAGTGAGATTTCAAGTTTGACGTCATGGGTCTTGTTGACTTTCTCGCCTTTTACCTCTTTGACCTCTTCGTCAAGCAGTTTGACAAACATATCATATCCCACTTTGGCAATATGTCCGTGTTGCTCTTTGCCAAATATATTACCGCTTCCTCGGAGTTCAAGGTCTCGCATGGCAATCTTAAAGCCACTTCCAAGTTGGCTAAACTCCTTTATAGCCTCAAGTCTCTTGTATGCATCGTCTGTGAGGTGTTTGTCTTTTATATAAGTTAAATATGCATAACTAAGTCTATCACTTCGACCTATTCGCCCACGGAGTTGATAAAGTTGACTTAGTCCTAATCTGTCAGCCTCTATCACCACCATAGTGTTTGCAAGAGGAAGATTGATGCCATTTTCTATAAGTGTGGTTGACACAAGCACATTGTATATGCCCTGATAAAGTCTGTCTATGACGTTTTCAAGCAGTTTTTCATGCATTTGACCATGTGCCACACCTATGCTTGCATTTGGAAGGAGTTTCCGTAGGTGGCTGGCAAACTCCTCAATGCTCTCCACCCTATTGTATATCACAAATGCCTGTCCGCCACGAGCGAGTTCTCGGCTGATTACGTCCTTAATAAGTTGGTCATTCTCTTCAGACACATAGGTTTGTATAGGGAGTCTATCCCTTGGTGGTGTTTCAATAACAGATATATCCCTTATACCAGACAGCGACATATTGAGCGTTCTAGGGATAGGTGTGGCAGAAAGTGTCAATACGTCCACATTTCTATGCTTATTTTTAATCTTTTCCTTATGCTCGACACCAAAACGTTGCTCTTCGTCAAGGATTAACAGTCCAAGGTCTTTAAATTCAATGCTATCACCCAAAATCTTGTGTGTACCAATGAGCATATCGATTTCGCCGTCTTTATTTCGCCTAATGATATCCTTGATTTGTGATGGCGATTTGAAGCGGTTTATAACCTCGACTCTGCAACCAAAAGGTTCTAGTCTCTCTTTGGCTGTCATGTAGTGTTGTTGAGATAGTATTGTGGTTGGGCAAAGCAGTGCGACCTGTTTGCCGTTATAGATACATTTAAAGCAGGCACGAAGTGCGACCTCTGTCTTCCCAAAGCCGACATCACCGCAAATAAGCCTATCCATAACTTTATCGCTCTCCATATCCTTGTCTATATCTGCAATCGCTTTGATTTGGTCAGGTGTCTCTTGATAGCCAAATGCATCGGCAAACTGTTTTTCAAGATATTCATCTCGTCTAAATTTAAAGCCTTTAAGTTGCGACCTTTCCTTGTACATCTCTACAAGGTTTATCGCCATCTCTTTAATGCTTGCCCTAACTCTATCCTTGAGTCTTGAAAACTCACCGCCACCAAGCGACGAGAGTTTTGGTGTCTCTTCGCTTCCAATATATGCTGATATGGTGTTTGCCTCTTCACTTGGAAGATATAGAATATCGCCGTTTTTGTACTCGATTACAAAATAGTCCTTTTCGACATCGGATATCTTCATACGTTCTATCTTTATACATTTACCTATGCCGTGGAAGGTATGCACAACATAGTCGCCAAGTTTTGGAAGATAAAACACAGAGTGTTTACTTTTCGAAAAAGAGGTCATAGATGTTCTAAAGAGGCTATCACAGCCTATGCCTATCACACCTTCCCTCAAAAATGAAAAACTATACGGCATAGCAAGAGAGGAAAGGTATACCTGCCCAATCTCTATCTTCTCGCCCTTGTAATCACTATACTCAAGTCCGTTCTCGGTCAAAAAGTCGGCAAGGTTTTTCTTATATCGCTCACTGCCAGCAAACAAGATAATGCCCTGTCGTAAATTTTTGAAGTCATAAAGGTCTTGCTTTAATGCCATAAAATCGGTCAAATAACTTTGGCTTGCAATCTTTTCATTGTGATAATCTGGTCTTATAAGTTGAAAATTGTCAAAGACCATGTCCGCTTTTGAGTAAAGCACTTCAAAATCTTCGTAATACTCATACTTATAAAAACTCATAGTCGAATAGGAAGTTTTGAGAAGGTCTATCTCTTCGCTCACCTTCTTTGGCTCATCTAAAATATGATTCCCCTCAAGGTCGAAAACGTCATTATCGCCAATAGGGAGTTTGGAGAGAGGAATATCAAATTTATCCTTTTTCTCAATATTCTTCATGCTCGTTTCATCGAAGGTTGAGATATTTTCTACCAAATCATCGAAAAATTCTATTCGGTATGGTCTTTCGCTATCTGAGGTAAAGATGTCAAGTATATCGCCTCGAAGTGCAAATTCGCCAGGACTTGAGACAATGCTGGTTCGCTCATAGCCATAACTTACCAAGGTGTCTAAAAGTTCTGTTAAATCATAATTTTTGTCCTTTTCAATGGTAATTTTGGTAAACTTCTTTAGGTCAAACTTGATTATCATAGAGCATGGCAAAAATATAAGCACGTCAAGTTGCCCTGCAATATATTTGTTTATACTATCAATAAACGGCAAGAGGTTCTTGTCATTTTCATCTTCATTTTCTCTCGCACTTGACACTATCTCCACCCTTTTGCCAAAGGCTTCAAGTCCACGTTTGATTTTGCCAGCACTTACAAAACTTGAACACAAAAAAATTTGGTGGGATAATGATTGCATGATAACTATTTTCTCACCTTCTCCGACACCTAATATGCTCCTGCAATTAAGCAAGTTCTTTAAGTCACTCTTAAAATAATCCATAATTTCTATATTTTACTTTTATGATATTTGATTAGTATTCTGATAATTCTTATTATCATTGTAATAATGATTAATATTTTATAAATTGTTTTCTATTGATTTTCGCTCAATTTTTCAAGTATAAGTTCGCCTGCCTCTTTTACTGCCTCTTCAAAGAGTTTCTCATCTTCTGGTCTTATGTTTGAAAGCACATAATCTGCAAGGTCCTTTGTCTCATCACGACCTATGCCCACTCTCACCCTTTCAAAATCTTCACCTATATAATAGGTTATAGAGCGAAGTCCGTTGTGTGTTCCGCTCTTGCCGTGCTGTCGATATCTAACCTTGCCTTTTGGCAGGTCTATATCATCCACTGCGACAATAAATCTGCCGTCTTTGTATTTTTTCTTTATTAAAACCACAGCCTCGCCACTATTGTTCATGTAGGTGGAAGGCTTTACAAGCATTATCGGCTGTCCATTGTAATACCCTAGTCCTATTTGAGACTTAAATTTGTCTTTATTGACCTCAATGTTAAGTTTTTTCGCAAGGTAATCAACCACCATAAAACCTATGTTATGGAAGGTGTTTCTATACTGCACTCCTATATTGCCAAGTCCTATAATGATATTCAATTTAATACTCCTGTCCTATAAATTTAGAGAAAGGCTCCAAGGTCTTTCCTGCACTTATCTTGCTGTTTTCAATATAACACATACTCATCTTGTCGCCATTTGAGATTATGCTGTTGATGATAACGTTGCCACTTCCAAGCACAACGTTCTCTTCGATTATGCTCTGCCCTTTGATGATATTGTTTGGATAGATTATCACTCCGCTTTCAATCTCCACGTCAGCATCAATAAAGACGGTGTTTTGTCCGTAAATTATAACCCCATTTTTTATATGATAATTCAAAATTTTGTTGTAAAGTAGGTTGCACACACTGCTTATCACCTTGCTACTATCACATACAATCAAATTTTTATCGTCAAGTTCGCTTGCACCCTGTGCTATTGCATAATTATTTTTCAAAAATTCAGTTTTAACCAAAAAGCCTCGTGACAACTTTAAAAAATTCATATTTCTTGAAGAAAAATAGTCACAAAATTTGTTGAAGGTGACCTTATCAAGAAGTGGTGTGTCGCTATAAAAGACGGCAATGATTTGTTTGTCGGTGGAAATAGACCTGACTTTGCCTATTATATCCTGGCTGTCATCAATTATCTTCCTCTCGCAACCAGAGCCTGCATTATATACCCAGTCTATCATCTTTTTGCCACATATTTCAAGATTTGGCATATCCTTTATGACATCGTCATGATATGCCTTAACCACAACAAAAAGCACCTCTTCTTTTATCCAGTCATTGTTGACCGCTTTTATAAGAGTGCTTGTGATAAGTGGCTCTTCTATCTCACCATTGTCTAGCGAATCAAAATCAATTTTTATTTGATTGTCGCATACTAAAATTCCTACATCTTCCTTTTCCATGCCTTAAGTATATATATTTTTAATTTTTTTGTCAAGGATAGTATAAAAACATTCTCAAAAAATTAAAATAAAAATTAGGAAAAATTATAAAAACATTTTTTTATTTTTTAAATATATGTTATTATTTTATATAGAAAAATATCCTAATCAAAAAAGGAGAACATTTATGTCAAAATCAAAAAAAATATATTTGTCATTTGTCGTCATGATAACCCTTATGCTTTTGGTAGTCTTTTCTGTCTCTTTTTCGCCAGCATTATCTCCGTCAAGACAGACCATGCTTGCAGAGGAGTCGCCTGCCACTCAAGAAGACCAGCCATCTCCAACTGCAGAAAATGACACCTTGGCTGGCACGTTTGATATAAGAATCACCTCTCGCAGTGGGCAAAACATTATTTTATCAAACCCAGTCTCTTATGATGACGGGCAAGCATATCGAACTTACTGGTCTTTGGCACAAACATTTTCTATATCTTTTAATGTAGACCCAGACTCGCCTCCACCTTCAAATTCCCCTGACCCAACAACTCCTAGCACCTACGACCTAACCTTGAATGTCAACTATCTAAAAGGCTATCTCGACAACAATCAATTTGTAGTCGGCGGGGTCACTCAATATTTTGAAGATGTATACACCATAAATGTTGACAACTATGAGGATTTCTCTGACCTAAACTATCAAATCAATATTGACGAGGGCTTAGCCGAAGATGTCAACTGGGGTATATATCAGTTTGTTATTGATATAAATGGTGCTCAGGCAACCTCTCTTTACTATGCAATTGAACCGACAACTATTATAGCACAGGAGCCAGTAATCACCTATACCATCCCATCAAGTGCGACAGGCTCACTTGGAAACCTTTACCGTTTCACTTTAGAAAACATTGACACCTATAGATATGTCGATGAACGTAACCTCACTTGGTACGTCTGGGGACAATCAATAGACGGCATCCGCTATGCATTAACAAGCGAAGATTTGGTCGATGACACCTTTGTCGCTTTGTCTTGCACTCAACCGCTTGTACAAAGTGGATATGATAGAAACGGCACCACATTTGAAATTGAATTTAACAATGATGATGGTCTAATCTATGGCGAATGGCACGTTTGGTGCGAATACAATTACCCAACGGCACTTGAGCCACTTGAAAGCAATCACCAAACAATTAACATTGAAGCACCTTTTGACTACATAAATGTTGTATATATCATCGCTGGTGTGGCTGGGCTTGCACTTATCATAACAATAGTCATCGCAGTTGTTAAAAACAAAAAAGAAAAAGTTTGGTAAAACTAAAATTATATTTTAATTTTGTAACTTCAAATTTCATTTTGAAAAAACCTTAAAATTTATGTTGATATCAAAAAAAACGGAGAGATAAATTTTAATTTCTCCGTATTTTTTATGATTTCTATTTTTTTAGATTGTATTAAAAATTATTTTTTTGACTTACACTAAAGACAACTCTACTTTGAACTCGCTTGTTTTCTTTAATTTTCTATAATATATTATGCCAATTAGCCCCCATAAAATGTAGGTAACTATGGCAGTAAAATTTTATCTCTTCAAGTGACACACGAAATGCATCTATATCATTTGAGGCAATATAGAGTTTTAGTCTTGCTATCTCCTGCCCTATCTCTTGGATATTTTTATGATTAACCATAAAGCACATATTCTCTTCGTTTACTGTCCAACTATATTCAATATTGTCGACCGCCAGCACCATTTCGGTGTTCTTCAAATCCTCTCTTTCATCAATAATCGCCTCAATCTCATAACACCGCCTTTGAATATCTGATAGCGAATTTGAAACAACCAAGTCTTCGGCAACACATATCCCTATAAGAAGAATTACAATGAGGATAAAGTTGAAATAATGAAAAAATTTCATTTTTTCACCTCCTCGGCATTTTGGCTATCTTTTACTTCCTTGCCCACTTTCTTTTCAAAAGTCTTGCCCTCACCTTTTTTCATCTGCAAATAGCCTTGACCTGCTTTATCAATCGTCATAAGCAAAACATCCTTTATATGCGAATTTTTGCCGTTTGTTTTGATAAGCAAATCTTGAACTTCATCTTCAGTTATGTTGGCAAGCGGAAGATTGTCCTTTAATATTTTACCCTCACTGACAAGGACAATAGGAAGAAAACTCTCCTCTCCGTTAGTGCCAAGGTCGGCATTTGTCACAGGTGCATAGTCGGCTTTTGGCATTACTGACACTTTGCCGTTTGTCTCCATGATTGCATACTGAACTTGAGAAATATTGAAATACCCGCTCCCCCGAAGTGCCTCAAAAATATCGTCAGTTGAAAGATTGAGTTTCTTCATCGCCTTGTAGTCAATGCCCTTTGGGTTGACAATTATGACAGGTTTTCCGCTGATGATTTTGCTAAAAAAGTGACTACTCCGGCTTATCAAAGTCAAGACAAAATGAAGTACTACAAGTGTTAAAAGAGGCACTACACCATGAAGAACTGGCACCGACACCTCAGCCATTGGAATAGTCGCCAAATCTGCAATGATTAAAGTAAGGACAAGTTCGAAAGGTTGCATTTGTCCCAACTGTCTTTTGCCCATAAGTCTAAATACAAGCAGAACTATCAAATAAATAATTATTGACCGAATTATTATTGTAAGCATAATTTATTTTGTGCATTTTTCGTCAATTATACAAAATAATAATTTATTTTTTAATTAAATTTAATTTTTTTATTTATTATTTAATATTTTTTATTATTAAATTTTTATAACTATATTTTTATGCTTTTTTAAGTTTTTTAGGCTTTGATTTAATTAATTTGTTTTTATATTTTATGATAAATGCCCTGATATCCACAAGACCGAAGGTGTTTGCAAGCAGTGCGAAAGACCCGACCGCTGTGAGTCCGCCTATAATCAGTGTGAAAAATAGTGGCAAAACGTAACCTGCAAGGCTGACTACAAAACTTGTCAAGGCGGAGCATGGCAACACAAGCAAAATTATCTTTCCAAGCGAGGAAAATATCTTGAAATCTACCTTTGTCTTCCTCTTTAAAAGCAAGATATTCAAGGTCGCTGTTATCAAATAGTTTATGCCCATTGCCCAAATGATAGAGTTTATGCCGAGCAGTGGTGGAAGCACCCAAAGTGCCACAAACATACCTACCGCTCCAAAAAAGAAGTTGACAAAAGAGTGTTTCTCAAGTCCTAAGGAATTTAACAGCCCAGAAGTTATATTTGTCAGTCCTATTGGAAGAAGTACCCACGATGCCGACTGAAGCAGTGTGCCTGAGAGAATATTGTCATACAAAAATATTCCTATCTGCTCGCCCATGCCAAGATACACAGGGACAAATATAGCCGAGATAAGCATGGCAAAGGATATCGATGAGGTTATCCGCTTCTCAATATGAGAGGAGTCATTTTGGGCAACGGCTTTGGATATATCTGGGATGAGTGCGGTGGAAAGAGAACCGATTATCGTTGTCGGCACGTAGATGAGAGGAAGTGTCATCCCCACCGCTATACCGTATAAACTCAGTGCCTGCGAACTTGTGTAGCCTATCAAGGTCAGCCGTGATGGAATGATTATTGCAATAAGTGGTTGCAAAAATGAGCCAGCGACTCGCATTAAGGTTATCGGGCTTGACTGTTTGATAAGCGGTCTAAAATACTCCTTTTTTGCCTTGCCAAGACTTCCCCCATAATAGAAGAATAGTAGCACGACAAGTATCATTGAAAGCAGGCAGGCTATCGTCATAGACCAGCCAAGGTTGAGTGCATTTTCAATGGCTGAGAAAGTTGAACTTATAAGTAGCACCCCAACGACTATCCGCACAAGTTGCTCATAAAATTCGCTGACACAGAGGGCAAAATAGTTCCCCTTGCCCCACAAAGCCCCTCGGAAGACACTGTAGACCGATGAAAAAATCAAACTTGGAAGCAAAATCACAAGTATTTCATAGCATCGTGCTTCGGTGAAGACTGAACTGAAAAGACTTCTAAATAATAGGACAACAAGGCACAAAAATACTGATAATGACAGGGTAAAGATAAGTGCGACTGTCAAAAAAGAACTTTCCTTTTTCTTCTCCTTTTTGACCGAAAAATTGGCACTCATCCTGGATATAATCAAAGGTAGTCCACTTGATATCACAGTCAAAAGCACCATAAACACAGATGAGGCAACTTGGTACAAGCCTACACCTTCCGCTCCCACTTCACGCGACAAAATAATTCTAAAGATAAAGCCACACACCCGAGTAAGGACAGAAAATACAGTGATAAGTGCAACCGTTTTAAATAAAGATTTCATTTCTTCTCCTCATATATGTTATTTAGGTGGCATAAAATTTAAAACTAAAGGAGAGAAATTTATGAAAAAAGAATACAATCAAATTTATATTGTAAAAGAGGGAGACAACCTTGAAAAAATTGCCGAAAAATATAAAGTTTCACCTTTGAGCATACTGATAACAAACAATATTACTCCAAAAATGATTAAAAAAGGCAAAGTTATTTTTATCAAAAATAATTTTTGATTTTTTATTAATATCTTTGATATATTTTTTAAATTAAATATTAATTTTTTGTCAAATTTTAGCATTTTTATCATTTTTTTGCTAAATTTTTAATAAAAAATATTTTTTATTTATTTTTAATAATATTATTTTTATAATATTTTTTTAATTAAATAATTTATTTATATTTTATTTTTTTATTTTTCTTAAATAAATTTTTGATAAAATTTTCTATTTGTCTATTGTACTTAATCGAAAGATAGATTAAAGTTAAAGAGGCAATTATTATGACAGCCCAGATAACGAGTCCCCAGCCTGAATATGGGATTATCTCTCCGCTTGTCAGATAACTTACCGAAAATATCCCTATCGGTCTTGATATAAACTGTGTTACCATGAAAAACGTCCAACTCATATCGGTTAGTCCTGCGACTAAACACAGAATATCATCAGGGAAACACGGCAAAAGCATCATGATAACAAAGGAATATTTACACTCGCCTAAAAGTTTAGTCCATTTCTTTTGAGACTCTTCCCCTACCATAAATGTCACGAGTTTTTTGCCAAATGTTCGCCCTAAAAAGAAGGCAAACCCGCTTCCGAGGAGTATTCCAGCAAGAGATAATAGCCCCGCCTGCAATGGTCCATAGATAAGCGACCCTGCCAAGATTAGCATGGGTGATGGCACGGGGATAAAGGTCACCTGCAAAAACTGAAATACGACAAATGTTATCCTCCCCAAAATGCCGAGTGATAAAATAAGGTTTTTGAGTTTTTCAACAGAGTTAAGTTTCTCCCACAGTCCAGTCCATACTAAAATTAGGTATATCAAAAGCAAAAAAAGAGTTATCGCAAGCAAAACAATAACAGTGCGGATAATCTTCTTTTTGGTTGTCAACTTTTGCATAATTTATTATAAAGCAATGAGGTGACTATTATACCTTACATTTTATATTTTAATTTTGTAATAATTTTTGCAAAGTTACAAATAATAATCAAAAATAGATTTAAGGAGAAAAGATGAAAGTAAAAGAAAAAGCAAAAAGTAACCCCTCTTCAATCATTTGGCTAATAGTTGTATGTTTTATTGCGGTTGGACTGCTCCTGTTTTGCCAATTCTATTTTGGCGACAGCGGACTTAATGCCTCTCGCTTCGCCCAAAACACCAAGGTAAATGGTGTGGACGTGTCAGGGCTTAATATATCCGAGGCAGAGGCAAAACTCTCTCAAGATTTAATCGATAACAAGGAGTCAATAGTGGTAACCTTGAAAAACGGCGACAAAACTTGGCAACTTAATGGCAGTGATTTTGAAATTGTCGGCAACTTTTCGCCCGTACTTGAAGATTTGCTTAGGGACAAAAATGCTGACAACATATTTGAAAGAAAGAAGATTGAAAATGAGATAAAAAATAATGGTCTTAATGTAATCGTGCCATACCAAGACCTTTATGGCGGAGTCGATGAAAAAATAGACAGTATCGTCAGCGAAATCAACAAAGAGCCAGTTGAGGCTAAGATTGTGTTTAACCCACAAGATAAGCAGATGTTCAGCATAAGCCAAAGCGAAAATGGTGTTATGGTCGATAGAATTGCACTTGATGAGGCTTTGAATGAGGCATTTGGAAATGGCGACAACTATGTTATAAACATACCATTTGTGGAAGTATCGCCAAAAGAAGCCCTCGAAAATGCACTTGATAAGATAACTATGCGTTCCTCATTTTCAACAGATTACTCAAAATCTACAGAAAATCGTAAATCTAACATCAAAAAAGCACTCTCTTCTTTTAACGGCATGATTATCGAACCTGACCAAGAGGTGTCATTTAATGCAACGACTGGTCCAAGGACTGCTGAAAATGGTTACAAGGATGCCAAAATAATCTTTAATGGAAGTTATGTCTCTGGCAAAGGTGGTGGTGTCTGCCAAGCCTCTACCACACTATATAATGCCCTTATTCGTGCTGATATTGACGTACTTAAAGTATGCCATCACACACTTCCCGCATCCTATGTTCCGCTTTCATTTGATGCAATGGTCAGTGAGGGCTATGCCGACCTTGTGTTTAAGAACAACCTTGATATGCCTATCTATATAAAAGCATACGGCGATGAGAAAAATGCAATCGTTGAAATCTATGGTCAGCCACTTGATGATGGGCTTGAAATAAAGACGAGGAGCGAACTTGTCAAAGTTATTCCTCATGGTGGTGACAAAATTATCACAGATAACAGTGGAGAATACTCAAATAAAGTGATTTACAAGGGCGAATATTATAGGCTTAAATATCCGCAAGAGGGCTATGAAAGTAGAGGCTATCTGCAATACTTCAAGGACGGAGTTTTGGTGAAAGAAAAAGAAATTCGCCATGACAGTTACCCTGCTCAAAACGGCATTATTGTCGAAGGAAGCGGAACACTTGAAGAGGGCATGACACTCCCCGCTAGCAATGTCAAATATTTAAGTCCTCAAAAAGTCAC
>ERZ1643249.1776-NODE-1776-length-21080-cov-20.390059_pt1 | contig 21080 bp, 21 predicted proteins | sample MGYA00579263_ERZ1643249 | MGnify/ENA primary metagenome ERZ1643249 (study PRJEB29033, sample SAMEA4952264) | chicken gut metagenome | biome: Broiler Chicken; feature: Gastrointestinal Tract; material: Caecum | place: Ireland | collected 2018 | study: Broiler... | reverse complement strand
GTCACAGCACTTGTTAGTATAATAGAAGTTTTTCCAGATTGCAAGCTTTTTTTCTATTGTTTTGTATTTTTTTTGTATTTTTTTCCATACAAAAACTCCGAAACAAGCAGGTTCCTTTGCCTGTTCCGGAGCTGTTTCTTCTATTATATATATAATTATATTTTCATAATATAACAGTTTTTAAAGAATCTTGGAATAATCCAGCAATGTCACCTGATTTTCCTTATCTTCTTTTATCTCAGGTTCATCTCCCGCTTCTCTGGCCTTTTCCAACAGTTCTGCTACTGTAGGCGAGCCAAGAACAGCTTCTGGATTTACTGTTTCTTCCTCTTCCGCCGGTTCAAGAATTTCTTTCTCGGCTTCCGGCTCTGGATTTTCCGTAACTTCTTCCGTCGGTGCTCCTTCATCGCCGGATGTCTCTGTGATTTCTCCTGTCTCTGGAATCTCCTCTGTATTCCCCGTCGGTTCTTCTGCAACTTCTGCTTCTTCTTTCTCATCGGAACCGCTCTCATCCTCTTCGCCTGTTTCTGTCTCCGGCATCAGGATCTCTGTCTCCGGCCCATAGGAATCCTCAGAATCCTCAGCAGTCATATCCTCCTCTTCTTCCGGGATCGGCTCTTCCGTCTCCCGTATATCAGGCATAATGATCGTAGCATCAGACACCTGTTCCGGTTCGTTTAACTGCGCACTCTCTTCGGCAGCAGAATACATAGCTTCCATTATCGTCTGATCATAATCATCCCCGTCTTCAAGTTCTTCCGGAGAAGATTCCTGCTCTGTATCCTCCTTCTGATAAGGCAAAACTTCCTCCACAGATTCCTCAGCCGGTTCTTCCTCCTCAGGTTCTTCTGTATCAAGCTCTTCTGTCTGATCCGCCGGCTCTTCTAAAGTTTCAGTCTGAATTTCAGACTCAGATTCCTCTTCTGCTCCAATTCCTTCTTCATCCTTCTCTCCTTTTCTGTCCTTTCGCCAGATCTCAGAAAGAATAAAAAGAACGATCAGCGCCAAAATGATCAGTCCGGCCACGATCAGCCCCTCTGTAGTCTGTAATGCAATAGCTGCATACCCGATAAAAGGAATGACCAGGACCACTTTAGGGACCGAGCTTCGAATGGTCACCGTTTCTGTATTACTGTTGTTGTCATATACGTCTTTTACTGTGTAAGTATGGGTATCCGGATCTATATCTGTGATCTCATAGATATAATCTCTGGTTCCTTCACTGTAGATAATACGGTCGCCGGTTTCCAGATCGCCGGCATCTGCACTTGTACCATAAGCAACGGAACCTATCGGAAGATTTGTATCCGTTTCCGTATTATCGTTCATTACCGTATAGACTCCCGCAAAAGGAGGGATCAGCAGGGCAGCGGCTATCACGATTGCTACAACAATTACCAGATTAACAATTATTTTCAAAAATTTTGACATTTCTGTACTCCTTACCCTTCAGCTTAACCGCTAAAATTTGTAATTGTTTTTATCTTAACATCTTTCAGCAAGGATGTATAGAGTAAATTTTCAGTCTTACATTTCTTTCAGGAAAACACAGTATCCTCTATATGCCTCATAAATATCCACCTTGCTGGCGATCTCCCAAGGTGCATGCATATTCAGTACCGCCACACCGCAGTCGATCACTTCCATATCGTAATTAGCAAGGATATAGGCAATCGTTCCTCCGCCTCCCTGATCTACTTTGCCAAGTTCCGCGGTCTGAAATGCCACATGATTTTCTTCCATGACTTTACGGAGCTTCGCTATGTATTCCGGATTTGCATCATTGGATCCGCTTTTTCCTCTTGATCCTGTGTATTTATTAAAAGTAATACCATGTCCCAGATAAGCGGAATTCTTCTTTTCCATAACCTCAGGATAATTAGGATCAAAAGCAGCACTGACATCAGAAGAAAGCATCATGGAATTCTTCAGCGCCCTTCTAAGACTGAGCTCGCTATACTGCCCTGCCGCATTCATAACCTCCGCCGTTGTATTTTCAAAAAAGCGGGACTCCATACCGGTAGCTCCAACACTGCCGATTTCTTCTTTATCTACCAGAAGGCATACAGAAGTATATTTTACCTTATCCTGAGCAAGCATTGCCATAAAAGAGGGATAAGCGCAGACGCGGTCATCATGTCCATAAGCCATGACCATGCTTTTATCCAATCCATAGTCTCTGGCAGCTCCTGCCGGTACTACTTCCAGTTCTGCGGAAAGGAAGTCCTCTTCTTCAATTCCGTAAGATTCTTTAAGAATCTGAAGGATCTGCGCCTTTACCGGCTCTTCTTCCTGGTCTTCCAACGGAATGCTTCCTATAAGCACATTCAGATTTTCTCCTTCCACCACTTCAGAAGCATTTTTCTGCATCTGTTTTCCTGAGAGATGTATCAAAAGATCTGAAATTCCCACTACAGGTTCTTCTGCTTTTTCTCCAATAGAAACCTGGACGATTTCTCCGTTTTTCTTTACCACCACGCCATGAAGTGCCATCGGAAGCGTCACCCACTGGTATTTTTTTACGCCGCCGTAATAATGAGTATCCAGAAGAGCCAGTTCTGTATCTTCGTATAAAGGATTTTGTTTCAGGTCTAATCTTGGTGAATCCACATGGGCGCCCAGGATCCTCATTCCTTTTTCCATAGGTTCTTCTCCAATGATATACATAGCCAGAGTTTTCCCCATATTGTTGGCATAGACCTTATCGCCGGGCTTTAACTCTTTCCCACTGGCGATCACCTCTTCCAGATTCTCATATCCTGCTTTTACTGCCAGATCGACCATCCTGGAAACACATTCTCTTTCTGTTTTGCAGCAGCTCATAAAGTTTTTATACTCTTCGCAGAAATCAAACACTTCTTTTTTGTCTTGATATTTTTTCCATGCATTTTCTGTCTTCATTTCATCTGCCTCCTATTATATGTTTATCAGAACTATTTCGATTCTACTACAACTTTCTTCCGATTGCAAGGCGGGGCTTGCTTCTTCCCCTTTTATCTTATATAATGAGCATTATCCTTGGACGAAAGGCGGAAGCTGCTTTGAAAAATAAAATAAAAATCATTGAAGATCTTTCTTTAAATGCATGGCCCTCTCATCAAATGCAGATTTATGACGGATGGATTCTCCGATTTTCTTATTTCTATACTCATCGTACCAACTGCATCGAACAGATCGGGCCTTCTTCTATTCCCCTGGGAGATAAATTTGATTACTGTGAAGAAATATATGAGAGATGGGGAACTCCTGCAATTTACAAGATTACTCCTCTTATTGACAGTTCCTTTGATCAAAAACTTACGGAACGGGGGTATCATATTGCCCACATTACAGAAGTTATGACCAGAGAACTGAAGGGGCCTCTTCCTTTATCTCCGTCCTGCACAGTAAATCTGAATTCCAGGATCACCCCTCAATGGATCGAGGCATTGTTTTCTCTGAAAGGAACGGTAAATGAAATACACAGGAGAATCGTACCATCTATGTATGCAGCCATTCCAAAGGATGTGATCTCTGCTTCCGTATATGACCAAAATCAGATAATCGGTACAGGACTGGCAATTTTGGACAGAGATTATGCCGGGATCTATGCCATCCATGTCGCTGAAAACTATCGGGGATCCCATATTGGACGTTCTATCTGTCTGGCTCTCTTAAACGCCGCAGCAGAGCAGGGTGCGTCTTCTGCTTATCTGCAGGTTGTCAAAGGCAACCTTCCTGCAAAAAACTTATATCGTTCTTTAGACTTCGGAGATTTTTATACCTACTGGTTTCGCCAGCAATATCATGTAAAAAAATGGGAAAATCATCCAAGCGAAAAATAAAGAACTGCCGCATCAATCCTTTGTCAGGAATATTAATATATTCCCGGCTTCAGCTTAATGCGGCAGTTCTTATTTTTTACTGCATAATATAAATATACTATATCAAAGCCAGACTTTTGATCAAGTAAGATATTCAACCTTTATTTATAGGATTTCCTGCTCAGATATTCTTCGATACCTTTCATCGCCTCTTCTTCATCTGCGCCTTCCACAGACACCGTTACCTTTTCTCCGGCATCCAGTCCCAGGCTCATCATTCCCATAATACTTTTTGCATTTACTCTTTTTTCTTCATTTTCCAGATATATGCTGCTGGCATACTGGCTGGCCACCTGGACAAGCAGCGCGATAGGTCTTGCTTCCAGTCCGTTTGAAATTCCAATGGTTATCGGTTTCCTGATCATACTTGTTCCTCCTTGAATCCTCTAAGCTGTTCTGCTATGCTGCTGATCTTTCGAAGTCTGTGGTTCACTCCGGATTTTCCCAGAGGTACAGACAAAAGAGCTCCCAGCTCCTTGAGAGAGGCCTGTGGATATTCCAGACGCAGCCTTGCTGTCTCTTCCAGATTTTCCGGCAGTCTTTGCAGCCCTACCGTATTCTGAATATATTCAATGTCCTCTATTTGCTTCACCGCAGCATTTACAGTCTTGTTAATATTTGCCGTTTCGCAGTTTACCTTTCTGTTCACAGTATTCCGCATTCCCTTCAGAATCCTGACATTTTCCAGGTTCATCAGGGAAATCCCTGCTCCCATAAGGCCTAAAAGTTCTACGATTTGTGCGCCTTCCTTTACATAAACAACATCATACTTTTTGCGTTTCACAATCTTGGCATCAATTTCAAAAGACTGTATCAGCTCCTGCATCTGCCGGGCCTTTTCCGAACTGGTACAAACAATCTCAAAGTGATAAAACTTTTTAGGATCACTGATAGAACCAGCACACAAAAAAGCTCCCCGCAGAAATGCCCGCTTACAACAATTTTTCTGAATTACCATTTGGTTGACCATACCCTGCATGGCTGCCGGCTGTCTGTCTGCAGTAAGGATTTTTACTGCCTGCAGCACCTTGACCACAGTTTCCTGGTTCTTTACGTCAATAGTAAATCGGTTGTTTTTTCTGACTATTCTCTCATCAATAGAAACTTCGTCATTTATTTTAAACGTTTTTCCCAGTAATGTAAAGTACTTTCTTATTACCCCCTGATTTTCCGAGGACACCCGCAGACCGATCTTTCCCTGAGAATCCTGAAGGATCTTCCCGTTAAAGGCTATGATCGCTGCAAGTTCTGCAATCCTGCAATGTCTTGCATTATCTACCTTTCTCTGCAGTTCTTCTTTGACAGTTCCGGAAAAAGACATTACTTTCCATCCTTTTCTATATCTCTATGTTCTATGCGAAGGCCATATTCCTCGCTTTCTCCAAGACGCCGGTAAAGTTCATTTGCAAGAGTCACTGACCGATGCTTGCCGCCGGTACATCCCACACCGATCACCAGCTGGGTTTTTCCTTCTGCTATATAATTAGGGATCAAAAATTTAATCATATCTTCAAGTTTATCAGAAAATTCATGAGCAAGATCAAACCCCATAACATAGTCTCTCACCGGCTTGTCATTCCCGCTTAACGGCCTCAGCTGTTCTATGTAATAAGGATTCGGAAGGAATCGTACATCAAATACCAGATCCGCATCCTGAGGGATCCCATACTTGAACCCAAAGGAAAGGACCGTGACCATCAGATTCTTAAACTTCTGATTTTCCACAAAGATCTTTTCCAGTTCTTCCCGAAGTTCTCTGGTAAGGAGTTTGCTGGTATCCAGGATATAGTCTGCATAACGTTTCAGATATTTCAGACGCTCCCGTTCTTTTTTTATTCCTTCATCCACTCTTCCTCCTCCTGCCAGAGGATGGGACCTTCTTGTCTCTTTATATCTTTTCACCAGGGCTTTGTCATCTGCATCTAAAAACAGGATTTCCACTCTGGTTCCCGGATATTTGATCTTTTCCAGTACAGATTCCAGTTCATCCAGGGACTTTCCGCTTCTTACGTCGATCCCTACTGCAACTCGTTCAATCTCCCCAGGTCCGCCGTCCCGGATAAGCTGTATAAATTTTTCAATCAGAGGCACCGGCAGATTATCCACGCAGAAATATTCCATATCTTCCAGCATCTTCAGCGCCGTACTTTTACCTGCTCCTGACATTCCCGTTACAATTACAAACCGCATAGTTCCTCCTAAAATTCTCCCAGAAATTTCACTTCTGTCTCCAATTCGACTCCAAATTTTTCATGGACACGCTTCTGCACTTCCTGTATCAGCTCCAGTACATCCCGGGCAGTGGCTCCGCCTTTGTTTACCACAAATCCACAGTGTTTTTCAGAAATCTGAGCTCCTCCTACGGAAAACCCTCGAAGTCCGGCATCCATGATCAGCTTTCCGGCGAAATACCCCTCCGGCCTTTTAAAGGTACTTCCTGCGCTTGGCATATCCAAAGGCTGTTTTTCAGTCCTCCGTTCCCGCAGCTCTTCCATAAGTTTTTGTATTTCTGCCTTGTCCCCCTCTTTTAATTCCAGCACTGCCGCAAGTACGATATAATTTTTTTCCTTCACAATACTTGTCCTATACCCCAGTTTCAGTTCTTCCTTCTGCAGCTGAAAGATCTTACCCTGGTGGTCCATGACCAGAACTTCCTTGAGAATGTCTTTCATTTCTCCTCCATAGGCCCCGGCATTCATTACCACTGCTCCTCCCAGTGTTCCCGGAATCCCTGCTGCGAATTCCATTCCTGTTAATCCTTCCTCCAAGGCCTCAGCTGCGATTTTAGCCAGACTGGCCCCTGCTTTTGCATAGATCAGACGGCCTTCTGTCCGAATATCGCTGACATTTTTCCACAGCTGGATCACCACTCCCCTGTATCCTTTGTCGCTGACCAGGAGATTGCTCCCATTTCCAAGGATAAAATACGGAATTCTTTCCTCCCTGCAGATTTCCACTATCTGCTGAATTTCTTTTGCACTGTGCGGACACAGATAATAATCCGCCGGCCCTCCGATCCGGAAAGTCGTATGTTTCTTCATAAGCTCGTCTCTATATACATTGTCGCTGCCCAGACATGCGCAGAATTTATTTTCAATTCTATTATTTTCCATTTCTGTTTTATAATCCCCTTTTATCATTTCTAAACACTAAGTCTTTTATCACTTCTCCTGCGATCATAAGGCCTGCTACTCCCGGCACAAAAGATACACTGGCCGGCACTGGCCGACCTGTTCCTCCCCTTGTTTCCAAAGGAGAATCCATCTCTTTGGCCGGCTGCCCCTGCCGCCTTTTTTTCGCTTTCGGAACAGGTTCCGTTGAATAAAGAACCTTCACCTTTTTTATCCGTCTTTTCTTTAATTCTGTCCTCATCACTTTTGCCAGCGGGCAGACGCTGGTCTTAGAAATATCTGTGATCTGAAAGCATGAAGGATCCAGTTTATTTCCTGTTCCCATACAGGAAATGACAGGTACCCCCGCCTCTTTTGCTTTTTCGATCAAAAGCAGTTTTGCAGACACTGTGTCAACTGCGTCTACAACGTAATCAAAAACGGAGAAATCAAAAAGGTCTGCTGTTTCGGCACAAAAAAAGGTATCATATGTATGAACCACCGCATCCTGATTAATATCCATGATCCGCTCTTTGGCAACCAAAACTTTTTTTCTTCCCATAGTAGAACGAAGGGCTACCAGCTGCCGGTTCAAATTTGTCACACTTACAATATCATGATCTACAAGAGTCAGGCTTTCGACCCCGGCTCTGGCAAGAGCTTCCACAACATAAGAACCCACTCCTCCGATTCCGAATACTGCGATCTTAGACTCTGCCAGGATTCTCAATCCATCTCTTCCTAAAAGTTCTTCTGAACGTGAGAATGCATGAAGCATTTCCGTTTTCCTCCCGTTAATAGAAATAGCGGCCGTATATAAGGGGGTTGTCTCATGAATCCGCAGTTTTCTCGTTTCATGTGACAGCCCCTCTCATATCACCGACTGTTATACTGTTTTTTATTATACTATTATTTTTGCCAAAAGTATAGATTAGTTTTTCATCTTAGGCTTAAAAATAAGACTTGCCAGGTATCCGAAAATCAATGCGGAAGAGATTCCCACAGCACTGGCTGTAAATCCTCCCTTAAAGATTCCCAATATCCCCTCCTCCAGAACGGCCTTCTTCACTCCACGGAACAGAGTATTGCCAAATCCCAGAAGAGGTACACTGGCCCCGGCTCCCGCAAAGTCTATCAGTCTGTCATAAATTCCCAGACTGCCCAGGACTGCCCCTGTGCATACAAGGAGCACCATCACTCTTCCCGGAAGAAGCTTTGTTTTCTCCAGCAGGATCTGTACAAGAGCACAGATAAGCCCTCCTACCCAGAATGCCTGAATATATTCCATATTTTTCTCCTTTAACAATGTTCTACCACTACTGCCTGAGCGATCCCCGGAACACTTTTTCCCTCATTATAACTTACCTTTGAAAGAAGCGCCCCTGTAGGGACAAAAAGGATCCTTTTCCATTCTCCCTTTGCAATCTTCGGCAGGATATAGGATGCAAAAGTCACTGCCGAACAGCCGCATCCGCTGCCTCCCGCATGGGTATCCTGGGTTTCCTTGTCAAAGATCTCGATCCCGCAGTCCATATGCCGGCCTTCTATAGAGATTCCCTGTTTTTCCATAAGATCAAAAAGAATCCTCTGCCCTACTTCTCCTAAATCTCCGGTTATGATTTTATCGTAGTCTTCCGGCACTCTGCCGAAATCTTTCAGGTTCGCCTCGATAGTGCTGCAGGCGGCAGGAGCCATGCAGGCTCCCATATTCAAAGAATCTTTCAAACCGAAATCCACAATTTTCCCAGTAGTGATCCCTGTGATCCTGACATGGCTTCTTCTCGTCCCCAGGATACAGGCTCCGCTTCCTGTTACCGTCCAGGTAGCGGAAAGAGGACGCTGATTGCCATATCCCAAAGGAAATCGAAATTCTTTCTCCGCACTTCCAAAATGACTGGACGTCACTGCTCCCACATATTCTCCAAATTCTCCTGCTACGGCCATAGATGCCAGGGACAAAGCTTCTCCCATTGTGGCGCAGGCGCCATAAAGCCCATACACCGGTCTGTGAAATCCCATGATTCCAAAGGAAGAAGCAATGGTCTGGGCCAGCAAATCTCCCGCATAGATCAGCCGGAGATCATCCTGGGCGATCCCTGTCTTTGACACTGCGATGGACAAGGCTTCTTTCTGAAGCGTGCTTTCCGCCTCCTCCCAGGATCTGCATCCGAAAAGCCCGTCCTCCTGTCCTATCTTATCAAAGTATTTTCCCAAAGGCCCGTCTCCTTCTTTTTTCCCCACGATTGATCCCGCTCCCAGTATATAAACAGATTTATCAAACTGAATACTTTGACTTCCTATGAATTTTCCCATCACACAATCCCCCACATATGCAGAAAATAATAAATCAGCCCTAAAAGAGAAGATACCAGTATTCCGTAAAGTATTACAGGTCCTGCAATAGTAAAAATCTTGCAGCCGATTCCAAATACCTGTCCTTCTTTCTGATATTCAATAGCCGGAGCAGCCACTGAATTGGCAAAGCCGGTAATAGGCACCAACGTTCCGGCGCCTCCCCATTTAGCCAGTTTTGGATAGATATTCAGGCCTGTCAGAAGCACGCTTAGAAAAACAAGGGCCAAGGAAGTCCATGCGCTTCCCGTTTCCTTGTCCATCCCCATCCATTCGCAAAAATTCTGGATCCCCTGCCCTAGAACGCAGATCAGCCCGCCGCTGAAAAAAGCCCCCCACATATTTTTAGCCAGACTGTGAACAGGTGTCCTCTTTTTTACATATTTTTCATATTCTTTTTCTTTCTCTTTTCTCTGTTCTTCCTGAGACAGCTCCATCATCTACGCCTCCTCATTTTTCGCTCTGATCTTAGTATACGGCTTGTCCTGGATTTTATGCACAAAGCTGGAGAAGACAGCCTAAAGTCTTTCCAATGGCAATAGATAAAATAATTATGCCTGCGCCCTGTTTCAGTCCCATACGCCTGGCGGCAATAGCAAAGGCATTTACCACTTCTCCCAGAGCGATAATCCAGCTTCCCAGAAAAATACCGAAAAATAGCCCTGTTGCCCCGGCACCTGCAGTGCCGCAGGGAATCTGGATTCTGTATACAGAAATAAGATTTCCTATAATACATCCCAGGATCAAAAAATCTTCATATAATAGAATATGTCTTCCTGTATGGGTGATCCCTGCATATCTGGGAATGATCCCCAGACCGATGATAAAAGCAGACAAGGCAGAAGCCACCACCGCCCCGCCGCATAGACAGGCGGTGCCTGTCAGTATCATTCCCAGACTCATGCTTTCTTCTCCCCTCTGTTCTTCTCTGCGATCAAGGTCTTGTCTACGTCCTCTTCGTAAGTCCTCATCTGTACTTCTATAGGCGAAGGATCTTTGGCTGGTTTTCCATGTCCGAAATGATTAAAGAAAAACACCACTCCGATTCCGATTCCCAAAGAATAAAAAAACTCCAGTACAGTAACTCCCTCCGGCTTAGTCCCTGTAAGCTGAAAATACAGCTGAGGAAAAAGTTTCTGTATGTCTACATCTGTATTAAAAGTCATAATGGAAAAGGCAGCGCCGAAAAATGAAAGAATACATACCAGTCCCGTTTTTATATATTCTTTCCATTTTTCTCCGGAAGGCCGCTCTCTGTAAGTAACTACAATATTGGCTTCTCCTATATGGGTCACATCCAGACTTTTTTCCTCCTTTGCAACAGCATTTATCAGATCCAGGGCAGAGACGACATATCTTCCCGGTTTCTTCCCCGGGATCGTCATGATCCGTCTGACCTGATTCCTGTTCAGGATTTTCTGATCACTGCAGGTAAGTTTCGCTATATCCTGAAGATGGATTTCCGGACTATAGACTTCTACGTTTTTTTCTGTCTGTATATATAAAATTTCGCTCATGGAAAACCTCCCTGTTCTGCATGCTGTCTGAAGATCTTTGCCGCTTATCCTGACATGCTCATAATACTATAGTATTTCTTTTCAGACAGGATTTATTCTTCGCCTTTATAGCTTTTCCCGAAGACGGCTGAGTATTTTTTTCTCCAGTCTGGATACCTGAACCTGAGACAGGCCCATTTTTTTACCTATATAAGCCTGGGTTTTTTCCTGAAAAAAGCGGAGATAGATCAGTTCTCTTTCTTTGGCATCCAATTCTCCCAGGATCTCCTCTAAAAACATTTTATTCAGGATCTCCTCCTGCTGGCTTTTTTCCTGAGGAAGCTTATCCTCCAATGCTATGTCGCTGCCGTCACTTTCAAAGATAGTTTTTTGAAGAGATTCCACCTGCGCCCCTGATTCCAGCGCCATGACCAATTCTTCTCTGGATATCCCGACTTCGGCAGCAATCTCCTCCATGGAAGGTTCCCTGTTATTTTTCAGCAGCAGTCTTTCTCTGGCCCCATAAGCTTTCGCCGCTGTTTCTTTTAAAGAACGGCTGACCTTTACCATTCCATCGTCACGAAGATATCGTTTAATCTCACCGGTGATCATCGGCACGGCATAAGTAGAAAATTTCACATTAAAAGAAAGGTCAAACTTGTCAATTGCTTTCAATAATCCGATGCTTCCGATCTGGAGCAGATCTTCCGTCTCAACGCCCCGGTTCTGAAATCTTTTTACAATACTCCGGACAAGCCCCATATTTTTCTCTACCAGTATATCTCTTGCTTCCTTATCACCTTGGTGCACACGCCCGATAAGGGCAAGGATATCCTCCATACGCCCTCCTATTCAAAAACCGGATTCTGTCGTCCGATCAATTTTTTCATGGTTACTGTAGTGCCCTGACCCGGACTGGATTCTACTTTCACCTGATCCATAAAGGCCTCCATAAAAGCAAACCCCATTCCGGACCGATCCTGTTCTGGTTTTGTGGTATACAGCGGTTCCATAGCCTTTTCAATGTCCTCAATCCCTTTCCCTGTATCTTTCACCACTACCGTCAGTTCTCTTTTATAATTTCTGCATTCTATCCGGATTTTTTCAGTACCCGAATCATATGCATGTACAATACAGTTCGTAATAGCTTCGGAAACTGCAGTTTTAATATCCGCCACCTCTTCCAGGGTAGGGTTCAGCTGAGTACTGAAAGCCGCTACTGCAATACGCACCAGACCTTCGTTACAGGATCTGCTTTCTACTTCTAAGATCATTTCATTTCTATTTTCCATTTTCCGGTCCTCCTATCTCTTCCTGTAATTCCATACAGGTTCCTGGCTGATCTCAATATGTTTACAAAGCCCTGAAAGCTGCATAATCCGCAGTATCCTGTCATTCACATGTATTGCGCTTACAGTACCTCCTCCGTAGCTTAGAAGTCTTTTTCTCCCCATTATCATTCCGATCCCTGAACTGTCCATAAAATCTGTGTCAGAAAAATCAAACACCAGTTGTCTTACATTTCCTCTTTCCAGCTCCTGATCTATAGCTCCGGTGATCTGCTGGGCGAAGTGATGATCCAATTCTCTTGGAATATAAACGATCAGCATTGCCCCTCTTTTTTTCATAAATTCTTCCATATATCTCTTTCCCCTTTCTATTTATACTCTTCCCGTTTTTCATTGAAAAAAGGAGCCTTCCTTCTGCGAAAGCTCCTTTTCTCCAAGGTTTCTCTTCTATGTTCTTTTTTATCCGTTATAATAGGTCTGTTCTTCTGCGCCGGTTCCCGTATCGTCTGTTCCGCCGGTCTGATCCTGCTGATCTTCATCACTGTCCCCTGAGTCCAGCTGGTCACTGTATTCATCTATATATGCCTGTGCATTCAGAGCGCTTTGGGTGCCGGGATAATTATCTACAACTTTCTGGTACCAGGTAACGGCATTTTCCACATCTCCTTTACCGGCATAGGCCTGAGCCAGATAATACATAGATCTTCTGTCCTGTTCGCCGATTTCCAGAGCTTTTTCCAGACTTGCTATAGCTGAATCATAATCTCCTGCTGAAAGATAATCGTATCCTTCATCTCTATACTGTCTTTTAAGGGTAGTTCCCACCTGATTCATGATCGTATCATACATACTTTTTCCCTCAACAGACAGACTGTCCGAATTCACCTGGGCGATAGCGTTTGCAGCATTAGTATAGCTGCCTTCCTGGTATGCCTCCCAAGACTTCAGAAGATTCTCGTAGTCTGTCGTCTGCTTCTGTGCTTCAGCGATCTGAGTCTGTGCTGTATCCACAGATTCCTGGGAAGCTGCCATTTCATCCTGAAGCCGTTCCAGCTCTGCGGATTGTGTCGCCATCTGATTACTGTAATTTACGACCTTCTGATTTGCTTCTTCATTAACTCTCTGAGTAATCGCCGGCACTATCAGAAACCATAATGCAGCAGCTCCCACAATAAGCCCCAGCACAATGTTTATCAAAGTATTTGTGATCGTCTTCTCACGGAATTCCGGCGGCTGTATCACAACATCATTTCCTGATTTGTAGATCACGCTGCCGTCCCTGTTTTCTTTTTCTTTTTCCCGTATCCGGAATCTGGGTTCCAGATTTGTTTTCCGTCCGGTCTGCTCCTCAACCTCTCTTAGGAAACGCAGAGTAGTCGTATTACTCTTATCGATTTTCGCAGCAGCCTTCAGCTGTTTTCTGGCTTTCTCATATTCTTCTTCGTGGATATAGATCAGCGCCAGAAGATGATATCCTTTGATCAGCTTTGGATTGCTGGCCATAACCTTCTTTAACTGCATCTTTGCCATATCTGTACTGCCTTTTCTGCAATATTCCAGACACTGGTTATATTTTTTTATACTGCTGTTGATCTCCTCCAGTCGATTTCCGTCTTTCTGAAGTTTGTCAATATATTCTGTTGCAACATTTCCCTGGGGCATCATATTCTTACTGATCACCCATTGACTGAGTGCCGCCACCACTTCACCGGTTTCAAAATACACCAGACCCAGGAGATTTCTGGCCTGGATATTCAGCTTGTTCATTTTCAGACTCCGCTGCAGACAGGTAATAGATCCTGAAAGATCCCTGACCTGCGCCTTCTCCAGTCCTTGATTGTAATACAGATTTGACAGAGCCCATGCCTTTTTCTGTGCTGTGACCCTGCACCCGCATTTCGGACAATACTCTGAATCAGTAAGCGGGGCATTGCATATCATACAATTCATAAACTTCTCCCTTATTTATCTGAAGTGCTGTTGTTATCCTTTATCATTTCTTTCAGTATATCTATGACATCTGTCAGATCCTGCCTGTAAATCGCCCCTTCTGCATCATCTACTTCCAGGCATGGCCGGAATTTTTTCAGTTCCTCTTCAAAATTAATCATGAAACGTCCTCCTTACATAATCCTTTATCTCTCCAGCCAAATAAAGAGAACCGGCTACAAACATCAGACCTTCTCCCTTCTTGGCATATGCCATATCAAAAGCTTTTCCAGGATCAGGTTCTGCATACACATTTTCGCAGCCTTTTTCCCTGAACAGCTCTGCAAGCTCCCTGGCAGACTGTTTTCTGCTTCCCCAGATTTCCGTAGTTACTACATTGGAAAAATGCAGTCCCTTGCAGATCTCATCAATCATATCCCTGAAGTCTTTATCTGACACAGTAGAAAACAGCAGCGTAATAGGATAATCTTTCTGAAAATATTCCACAGTCTCTACGAATTTGGCAATTCCATCTTCATTATGGGCGCCGTCTACAATAACTCCCGGAAGTATAGTCTCCATTCTGCCCTGCCATCTGGTATTTTTCATTCCCCGGATAACCACATCCTTCTCCAGATGATGGATATTTTTCAAGACCCCCATGGTTTCCAAAGCCAAAGCCCCATTCATCATCTGGTACCTGGCAATAAAAGGTATGAACAATTCCGTAGGACCATATGCTGAGGAATCCGCAATAAATCGGATTCCTTCAGGCGTATAGGCTGTCATCTGCTGCATTTCTTCTTTTACCTCATACCAGGGACAGCCTAGACTCTCTGCCTTGGCCCGTATCACATCTGCCGCCTCTGGATGATTTCCATCAAAGATCACCGGAACACCAGGTTTTAGAATGCCGGCTTTTTCTCCTGCAATCTCAGGAATTGTATTTCCCAGATACTCTACATGGTCCAGGCTGATGGAAGTGATCACGCAGGCTATAGGATCTTTTACAGAATTTGTCGCATCCAGCCTGCCTCCCAGTCCGGTTTCCAGTACGATATAATCTACCTCTTCCTTCTGAAAGATCACCATTCCCATCAGAAAAAGAAATTCAAAATAAGTAGGATGATACTCTCCATGTTCCACCAGAGAGTCCGCTAATTCTTTTACCTTAAGAAAGGCTTCCAGAAACGTCTCATCAGAAACCATCACTTCATTGATCTGAAACCGTTCATTAATCTTCACTAAATGAGGAGATGTAAACAAGCCGCATTTATACCCTCCCTCTTCCAGCATAGTAGATATAAAAGCGCACACACTTCCTTTTCCGTTAGTTCCTGCAACATGAATGATTTTCTGACCTTTATCCGGACTGCCTAAAAGATCCAGACACTGTCTGGTATGTTCCAGTTTATTTTTTGTTGTAAATTTAGGTATATCTTCGATATATTTCACCGCTTCTTCATATGTGAACAAGCTGTATCCCTCCTGTCCTGCAGAAATGGCAAGGGGCCCGTCTGTCTCTGCTTTGAGACTGGGCTTTCATAGTAAATCACCACTTCTGTTATAATGATGCCCCCACATACTCCGGGGTCACTTATCATTATAATGAAGTGGTGATAATATGCAAGCAAATTATGTCGCATCGGAAAAAAGATATCTCTATTCTTCCTGATTTTCCTGTGTTTGTTCTTCCTGTGTCTCTGTTTTCTCCGTATCTGAAGCCTGTTCCTGGCTCTTATCCTCTGAAGATGCCAGAGTCAGCATAGCTTCCTGACCTTCCTGCTCAGGTTCATGATAGATATACTTATCTGTTCTGGTAAGCACTCTGTGAGTAGAACTGTTGCTTCTCGTTGCGATATCTATTTCATCGCCATCTTTCAGAGCATCTGTAATAACCAACAGCGTATTTTCATCTATAAAAGTTGCCTCTATCAGCTCGCCATTTACTTCCAGATAGGAGGACTGAGTGAAATTAGCACCGCGTATATAATACCGGCCCTCTGAAATTTCTTCTATGCCGTCAAGCCGGCTGTCCACAACTCCCAGCTTCATGGCTGTCTTTTCATACGGGGATTTTCCGCCGTAAACATATCTCTCTCCGTAAAGGATGTCATACTGAAGCATTTCCAGATCTACCTGATAGTTTTTGGTATTTTTTCTGGCCTGATGGAAGCGGAAAACATTTCCCTCATGGATTCCTACCCGGTCCATGACTTCTGCGGCCATCTGATATGCCGCCAGATTTTTATCCTGCTTTTCAAGCCCCATATTATCCCAGATCACATACTGAGTCTGGAACAGATAACGGTTCTTTAAATCCGTTACCGTCAGATCCATTGTAGGCAGATGATCCCCATACATCACAAGGATCACATCCTCATCCAGCTGTGATAAAGCATTGGTCAATTCCCCGATGAACTGATCCATCTCATAAATCTGATTACAGTAATATTCCCATTTATTATTCTGCTCTTCCGTACTGCTGCCGGATACGGTGATCTTCGGATCCTCCAGCACCGGTTCTTCCGGATAGTCTCCGTGTCCCTGAACAGAAATAGTGTAAACATAATCCGGTCCTTCTGTGGATTCCATAGCCTGAAGGATATATTTGGTCAGATTCCGGTCCCGGATCCAGTCATTGGGATTGGTATCATCCTGCTCAGACATATATTCTGAGGAAGTAAAAGTATCAAATCCCAGATTTGCAAACACCCGTTTTCTGCCGTAGAAATTTGCTTCATTATTATGAATGGCATGAGTGCCATATCCCAGGTTTTTCAGCACATAAGCTGCGCTTTCGCAGGTTTCTTCCTCCAGGATCCCTTTATAAGGATATTCTCCGGGGCCAAAATAATGCATACTCATACCTGTAATAGATTCAAACTCTGTATTGGCTGTACCGGCTCCTACAGACGGCACTTTGTAATATCCCGATGAATATTCTTCCATCAACTTTCTGAAATTAGGGATGGGATCTTCCGATACATTCAGATAATTTACCAGAGTCGGATCAAAAAAGGACTCCAGCTGAAGAAAAAGGATATTGGGCCGGCTGTCTCCTGTCTCCGGAAGAGAATCCTCGCTTTCGACAATCTTCTCTACAGCTTCCTCAGAATAATCTCTTGGACAGCCGATCCCTGTATTGAAGATTGTAGTAGCCAGACAGTAGGGATAACCATAATCCTCATAAGCAAACGCTATATTTCCAAAATAGTTAGATAACACCCTTTTCTCAAGAGCCAGTTTTGTAGTCCCTGCAAAAGCCAGGACCCCTACAATGATCAAAGGAATGTTCACTTTATAGCGAAGTTTTCCTTTGTACCTGGGACCTTTGATAAACAGTAAAATCAGAGCCAGCGCCGCCAGCACTGCCAGTACCACTACTACCCAGAAAAAGAAGGGCGGCAGATACCGGTCTGCAATCTCAAAAGCATCGGTGATCATATGCAGATCCGGTCCTGTAAAAGGCGTTACTCTGGTAGACAGGAGCACACCGTTGATAATTCCCAGCCCCATCCAGAAGATCGTAAGGATCACCCTCCAAAAGACCCTTCTTCTGAAGAGATATACGAGCAGCGTGGTTGTAAAGATCAAAAATGTATTATACAGAAAGACCAAGGGCCGTTCTGTTAAAAAATCCATAGCTTCCCATATAGAATGTCTGGAAATCGCTTCTATAAAGAAGTATCCTACGAATACCGCCAGAAACTGCAGCGGTACAGAAAACATATTCAGATATTTCAGGCATAATACCTTCCTGATTTCTTTCATAATCTTTCTCCTAAACCTCTATGTGGCAGCCCCCCTGCGCATTTTACTGCAGCTGCGCTAATCTTTCTTTCACCTGTTCCATCATGGAAGTATAGCGTTCCAGTTTGGCCCGTTCTTCGTCCACCTTGGCTTTAGGCGCCTTGCTGATGAAACGTTCGTTGCTAAGCATGCCGTTTACACGGGCAAGCTCTTTTGTCAGTCTTTCTTCTTCTTTTTTCAGTCTCTCGATCTCTTTTTCCACATCTACCAGTTCCGCAAAAGGCATATAGATCACAGCTTTGGAGGTAACGGCTGATACTGCATCCTCGTCAATGCCGGTCTTATCCTTCTGAACAATCACCTGGCTTGCATGAGCCAGAGGTGCAAAGAAGACTTCTCCTTCTTCAAAAATCTTCCGGATTTTCTCATCTTCCGATGTTACAAAGACCTTGGCTTTCCTGCTGGGAGGAACATTCATGCCTGTACGGACATTTCGTATACTTCTTACCGCTTCCTTGATGATCTCCACAGCTTCCTCTTCTTCGGCAAAATTCCACTCTTCTTTAAATACCGGCCAGGAGGAGATCATAATGGATTCTTCCTCCGGATGAAGAGTACAGTAGATTTCTTCTGTGATGAAAGGCATATAGGGGTGGAGCAGCTTCAGGGCATTTCCCAGAACTGTCTTTAAAGTCCACAAAGCTGCGCCTTTGGTGCTGTCCGTATCGCTGTAAAGTCTTGGTTTCACCATCTCGATATACCAGTCGCAGAATTCTTCCCAGATAAAATCGTATACCTTCTGTACAGCAATACCCAGCTCATATTTATCCATATTTTCAGTAACGTCTTTTGCCAGGGTGTTTACCTTGGACAGGATCCATTTATCCGCTCCTGTCAGATCTTCAAGATTCATTTCAGAAGGAACCTCTGCTTTTTCCAGATTCATCATGATAAATCTGGATGCATTCCATACCTTATTGGCAAAATTCCGGCTGGATTCTACTCTCTCCCAGTAGAAACGCATGTCATTTCCGGGGGCATTTCCTGTGATCAGAGTAAGACGGAGAGCATCGGCTCCATACTTGTCGATCACTTCCAGGGGATCGATGCCGTTTCCAAGAGATTTACTCATTTTTCTTCCCTGAGAATCCCGTACCAGTCCATGGATCAGCACATGGTGGAATGGTGTCTTTCCCGTCTGTTCCAGACCGGAGAATACCATACGGATTACCCAGAAGAAGATAATGTCATAGCCGGTAACCAGCACATCTGTAGGATAGAAATACTCCATCTCCGGAGTCTTGTCCGGCCAGCCCAGGGTAGAGAAAGGCCAAAGGGCAGAAGAAAACCAGGTATCCAGAGTATCCTCATCCTGATGGAAATGGGTGCAGCCGCATTTCGAGCATTTCTGGGGCATTTCTCTTGCAACTACAGTTTCACCGCACTCATCGCAGTAATAAGCCGGGATCCGGTGTCCCCACCAGAGCTGACGGGAGATGCACCAATCTCTGATATTTTCCAGCCAGTGAAGGTAGGTCTTATCAAATCTTTCCGGAACAAATGTAAGGTTTCCCTCTTTTAAAGTATCAATGGCAGCCTGAGCCATCTCTTTCATACGAACAAACCACTGAGGCTTGATCATAGGCTCTACGGTAGTGCCGCAGCGGTCATGGGTTCCTACACTGTGAGAATGGGGAACCACCTTTACCAGAAGGCCCTGTTCCTTCAGATCCTCCACCATGGCTTTTCTGGCCTCATACCGGTCCATGCCGGCATATTTGCCGCCCAGTTCATTAATGGTGGCGTCATCATTCATAATGTTGATTTCTTCCAGGTTATGGCGTTTTCCTACCTCAAAGTCATTAGGGTCATGAGCCGGGGTGATCTTTACACAGCCGGTTCCAAACTCTTTATCCACATATTCATCAGCGATCACAGGGATTTCTCGGTCTGTAAGAGGCAGCTTCAGCATCTTTCCTACCAGATGTTTATATCTTTCGTCCTCAGGGTTTACCGCCACTGCCGTATCGCCCAGAAGAGTCTCCGGACGGGTAGTAGCGATCTCCACATACTTTCCTTCCTCGCCTACGATGGGATAATTAATGTGCCAGAAAAATCCGTCCTGGTCCTCATGTTCTACCTCTGCGTCGGAAATGGATGTCTGGCATACCGGACACCAGTTGATAATTCTGGATCCCTTATAAATGTAACCTTTCTCATAAAGCTTGATGAACACTTCCTGTACTGCCTTAGAACAGCCTTCGTCCATAGTAAAACGTTCTCTGTCCCAGTCGGCGGAAGCACCCAGCTTCTTCAGCTGATTAATGATCTTCCCGCCGTATTCTTCTTTCCACTCCCAGGCATATTTCAGGAATTCTTCTCTGCCGATCTCATCTTTATCGATTCCCTGTTCTTTTAATTTTTCTGTTACCTTTACCTCTGTGGCAATGGCCGCATGATCTGTTCCCGGCTGCCACAGGGCTTCATATCCTTCCATCCTTTTAAAACGGATCAGGATATCCTGCATGGTCTCATCCAGGGCATGTCCCATGTGAAGCTGTCCGGTTACGTTTGGCGGGGGCATCACAATGGTAAAAGGTTTCTTGTCTGGATTTACTTCTGCATGAAAATATTTGTTATCCAGCCATTTCTGATAAATGCGGTCTTCCAGACCTTTGGGGTCATAAGTTTTTGCAAGCTCTTTGCTCATAATCTCCTCCTCTTGGTCACAAGGGTATTTCACATAAAAAATACCCTCCATAACCATCTTCTTAATAGTTACAAAGGGCGACAAAGCCGCGGTACCACCTTTATTTATCACTCAAAGGTCCTGTAACGGGGACAAACCGGGAAGCCCTACCAAATCTCGCCCTTTCCTGGCAATCTCCTTCAGCCTTCCGGTTCAAAAGCTACCTTCCGCCCTTTTTCCTTAAACAATCTTTCAGCCGATGAATTGTTCTCTCTGCAAGTTCCCAGAGCGTACTCCTCTTTCTCATTACCTTTTTCTTTCGATGCCATGGATTTCTTTGCACTGCGTACTCCCGAAATCCATACATCTTCTCATTTTTCTTATCATAGTCATATTGAAAAGCTTTGTCAAGATAGGAAATTGTGAATTTTTGCGTAAATTTAACAGAAAAGAAAGAAAAGAATTGCAAAAGAAGGGGAATGTTCTTCCCCTTTGTGTTACTATAAGTTTTGTAAAGAACAGACCGAACGAATCAAAGTCAAAGGAGCTGTCCTGAAAACATTATTCAGTGCTTTACTATAAACAAACATTCTAAATGA
>ERZ1643249.1775-NODE-1775-length-21089-cov-10.545308_pt1 | contig 21089 bp, 15 predicted proteins | sample MGYA00579263_ERZ1643249 | MGnify/ENA primary metagenome ERZ1643249 (study PRJEB29033, sample SAMEA4952264) | chicken gut metagenome | biome: Broiler Chicken; feature: Gastrointestinal Tract; material: Caecum | place: Ireland | collected 2018 | study: Broiler... | reverse complement strand
CCCGCCAACTATCTAATGGGACGCGAGCCCATCCATATCCGATAAATCTTTTACCCCTGAGAGATGCCTCTCTGTGGTCTTATGCGGTATTAGCACAATTTTCACTGTGTTATTCCCCAGACATGGGCAGGTTGCTCACGTGTTACTCACCCGTCCGCCACTAACAAAAGAAGCAAGCTTCTTTTGTCCGTTCGACTTGCATGTGTTAAGCACGCCGCCAGCGTTCATCCTGAGCCAGAATCAAACTCTTAAGTTTAATTGCTTAAAGCTGCTCTTGCGAGCAACTGCTCTAACGTTATTTTGCTGACTGTTCTTTGAGTACTTGTGTACTAAAAGTTAATTGACAGAAACTTTCAAACTTTCTCTTGCGAGAACGTTTAATTCATTTCCTTCTATTCAATTTTTAATCTGCGTAATACCGAACTTCGTTCGGTGCTCTCGTTGAAAGCTTTACCATTTTATCATATCAGGAATTTTTTGTCAAGCGTTTTTCAAAACTTTTTTGAAGTTTTTTCGCTTGTCCTTCCTGAAGAAATTTGGTAAACCGTTCATACGGTTGCCCGCTTATTATATCACATTTCGATTTGCTTTGTCAAGCGTTTTTCGTATCTTTTTTCAAGATTTTTTTGACGCTCGGTTTCGCATCGATCTGCGAGATATTCAGCCGGGTTGCTCTCTTTCGACAGCCTAACTACTATATCATATCTGCTTTTGAATGTCAAACGTTTTTCATCACTTTTTTTAAGTTTTTTGAAGAAACTTTGACGTTTTTCAGCGATTTGACCCGTTGAAAGGCTATTTGGAGCTGCTCTCTTGCGACAGCTTGATTATAATATCATACTATGCTTGAAAAGTCAACGGTTTTGCGACACTTTTTTCAAATTTTTTTGACTTTTCGGCAGAATTTGGCAACCTTCCTACATTTTGCGCGATCATGAAAACAATACCCCCATATACAGTGGCACATCCTCTCCCCTGCCCCGTCGGCTTGGGGAGCTTTTTGTCCGTTTTCCCCCTTTCCTCCTCCCCGTTTCTCCCCTTTTGCGAAGAAAAGCGGGCAGAGAAACCGCCCTCCCCTGCGGATCGGGAGATCACAAAAGAAAGACGGGTGGAAAAACGAGGCGGCCGACCTACAAACTGTCGCAGGCAACTCATGTACTCCCGCGGGAAACCGTAAGCCTGCGGCGAACCGTAAACTCCCGCAGACAATTCCGTATCCAGCCCGCAAGACGGAGAAACAAATTTCCGCGAAGTAAAAAACCGCCCTGCCGCAAGGCAGGGCGGAAATGTTATTCTTTTTTATCGTCGTCCAGGTTCTGTGTGAGGAACTCCTGTTTTTCCTGCGGTGCGGGTTCGGACTTTTTCTCTTTTGCCTCGCGCTCTTCCTGCAGGTACTTGAACAGAAGGGTGAGCACAAAGAAGAGAAGGCCGACCGCCCCGACGGCAAAGCCCACGGGGATATTGACATAGATAAGGACAAAGATGCAGGCGGTGACCAGAACCGCGGCAATGACCGAACAGATCATGCGGAGATATTTGAACATAAACTTTCCTCAGCCGCCGCAGCGGCAATTTTCTATAATGGTATTATAGCAGATTGCGCGCCCGCGCGCAACAGATCCCCCGCGTTTTTTCAAGAGATGCCACGCGCCGTTCTTTCCCGACCGACGACACTTCTTTTATTTATTTAATTGTCGCGCGCGCGTATAATAGGGAGACGCGAGGAGCAAAACCGACCTTTTCAGGCGCGCGACCAATTCCGATCTTTCAGTTCGTCGCTCAGCAAAGAGGCGTTCTTTGCGGGATCGGACACGTCCACCGCCGTGCTTTCGCCGCCGTTCCACGGCGCGCACACCCAGCCTTCCGTCTGCGCGAAAGTTACCTGCGAAAGCGAATCGCAATGCCCGAACGCCGTATATGTGATCAGCTCCAGGCTTTCCGGAAGGGTGACGGAAACGAGGTTCCGACACAGACTGAACGCGGAGAGCCCAACGCTTTTGACGGGAGAGGGAATGTCGATGTGTTTCAGGCCATCGCACTCGGAAAAGGCATACGGGCCGATGGCGGTCACGCTGCCGTCGGAAGGAATGACGCTTTGGATGCATCCCTCGACCAGTACGCGCTCCTGCGTCCTGATCAGACAGTTGCCCGCGCTGTGATAGACGGCGTTCCCCTCTTCTACCTGTATGCTTGTGAGCGGACAGCCGTTGAAAACGCGGATCCCGATCTCCCGCACGCTTGCGGGAATCACGATACCCGTCAGCGAAGAGCATTGATTGAACGCCCCGTCCCCGATCTTGTCCAGATTTTGCGGCAAAACGACCCTTTCCAGATCCACACAGCCCTGAAAAGCAAACCCGTCGATCTGCGTGACCGATGCGGGGAGAGTCAGTTCTTTGAGCCCCCTACAATTCCCGAACGCAAAATATCCGACGGACGTCACCTTGCCGTCCGAGGGAATGACGCTTGTCGGACAGCCCGCTTTGAGGATGCCGCTGGCGCGTTCGATGATGCAGTTGCCTTCGGAAAGAAAGCGGGTGTTGTTGGAAGAGACCAAGATCTGAGCAAGCGCGTCGCATCCGGCAAGCACGCCGTTCCCCAACTGATCCACTTTGTACGGCAGAGAGAACTTTGTCAGGCTCCTGCAATCGGAAAACGCGCCGTCGCCGATCTCCCTCATGTCGCCCGCAAATTGTATTTCTTTCAATCCCGAACAGCCCAAAAAGGCATAGCGTCCGATCTTGCTGACGCCCGCGGGAAAATAGATCTTTTCCAGGCCGCGCTGATCGGCGAATGCCCCTTCGGCGACGGTCTGCACTTTCAGGGGTGGGATCTCGCTTGCCGCACAGCCTGCGACCAGCGTCTTTGTTTCCGACTCGACGAGGCAGTTGCCCTCGGCAAAATATGCCTCACAGCCCTCCTCCACCGTGATGGAAGAAAGAGAGACGCAGCCCTTCACCAGATACTCTCCCACCTGTTGCAAGCCCTTGGGAAAGGCGAGCGCTTCCAACGATTCACAGTTGTAAAACGCATTGTTTCCGATTTTTGTCACCGTCTCGGGCAGGGTGACGCCCGTCAGATAGCGGCAATCGCCAAAAGCCGCCTCCCCGATCTCCGTGACGGGAAGCCCTTCATAACTTTCGGGAATGACGACGTATCCTTCCGTCTGCATATCCGAAAGATCGGCGACCGCATACGCCGTCCCCTCCGCATTTTTCGTAAACACAAGCGAATCGGAAATGTCCTGCGGCTCCTTTTCCTGCCCGCCGGGCTCGTCCGCGCAAGCAGAAAAGCCCGCGATCATTGCCAGCGCTGAAAACAGCGCGAGTACAGTCAACAGTTTTTTCTTCATGATCGGCTCCTTTTTTTCGGTCGTTGCAGCAGCGTTCCCCCTAAGAAACAGGCGCGGCTCCTCCCGTCTTTTTTAAAAAACCGCCCCGATTTTGAGCAGGGCGGAGCAGGTCAGCGGTTTTCCATTTTGTCCACGCGGTCCACGATCTCGCTGATGCGGTCCAGATCGTCCGTGTTGTAATAGTCGATGTAAATTCTGCCCTTGCGGTCGTTGCCGATGAGGGAGACCTTCGTCTTGAAGGTATGGCGCATCCGCTCGATGAGGTCTTTCAGTTCGATGGAGACCTGCTGCTTCTTTTTCTCTTTTTTCTCCTCCAATTCCTCGGGGGAAGCGAAAAAGTCGCGGACGCTGCGCTCGATGTCGCGCACGGACAGTCCGTCCTTGACGGCATCCGTCGCGAGTTTATACTGCACGTCCTCGGGCAGGGTGACCAGCGCGCGCGCATGGCCCGCGCTCAGCCTGCCCGACGAGACGAGGTCGATGACCTCGGGCGTCAGCGACAGAAGGCGCAGCGTGTTTGTCACCGCGGGGCGGGATTTGCCGATGCGCTCGGCAAGTTCTTCCTGCGTGAGGTGGTACTCGTCCATCAGCTGTTTCATGGCGTTGGCCGCCTCGATGGGGTTGAGGTCCTCGCGCTGTAAGTTTTCGATCAGGGAAATTTCCTTGATCTCGCGGTCGGTATAGGAGCGGACGACCACGGGGATCTGCGTTTTCCCCGCGATCTTCGCCGCACGGTAGCGGCGTTCGCCCGCGATGATCATGTACTTGCCGCCCTCCATGTTGTTGACGACGATGGGCATGATCAGCCCGTGCTTTTTGATGGAATCGGCCAGCTCGTTGAGCGCGTCCTCGTCAAAGTGTTTGCGCGGCTGGTTGGGATTGGGGCGGACGAGATCGATGTCCACCTCCATCAATCCCTTGATGTCCTCGGGCAGCGGCCCGTTGGGGAGCGTGTCCCCCGCATACGGCTGTTTTGCCGCGTTTTCGTACGCCTCTTCTGTATCCGAAAAGAGTGCGGAAAGTCCCCTGCCAAGTCCTCTGTTTGTTTTCATTGTGTCCTCCGGTTGTGCGGCGCGGCGTTCTCCGCCGCTTCCCCCTGCGCGGGGCGTGGTGTAAATGCGTTCTGATTTTGCAGATACGTACCCCTGTTATTGCGTCTTTTTGTTTTTCTTTTCCTCGCGGGAAAGGTATTCCATCGTCAGAGCCTTATAAGCGCGCGCACCCGTGCATTTGGGGTCGTGCATCATGATGGGCCTGCCGTACGAGGACGCCTCCACGAGGCGGACGTTGCGCGGCACGACGATCTCGAACAGGCGCTTTGTAAAGAACTTTTTGATCTCTTCGGCGATCTGTTTGGAGATGAGCGAACGGCTGTCGTACATGGTGAGCACCACGCCGTCCACGTCCAGGTTGGGATTGAGGTGCTGTTTGACCAGCGTGATGGAGTTCATCAGCTGGCTCAAACCTTCCAGGGCGTAGTACTCGCTCTGGATGGGGATGATGATGCTGTCCGACGCCGCCAGAGCGTTGATGGTGAGCAGTCCCAGCGAAGGCGGGCAGTCGATGAATATGTAATCGTAATTGTCGCGCACCTCTTCGAGGGCGTTTTTCAGCACCTTTTCGCGGCTGCGCTTATAGACGAGCTCCACTTCCGCGCCCGCAAGGTCGATGTTGGAGGGCAGGACGTCCAGCCCCGTCAGCTCTGTCTGCAGGATGTTGTCGGAAACTCTCTCGTCGTCGATGAGCACATTATAGACAGATTTTTTCAGCGTGCTCTTGGAAAACCCGAGCCCCGTCGTAGCGTTGCCCTGCGGGTCGATGTCGACGAGCAGAACTTTCTTGCCCGTGGAGGCGATGTACGCCGCCATGTTTACGCAGGTCGTCGTCTTGCCGACGCCCCCTTTCTGATTGGAAAACGAAACGATTTTTCCCATTCTCTTCCACCGTTGAATGATTTATTTTTCCCTTCCGCCCCTTTCAAGCTTCCCCCGATCTGCGGGACGGATTCGGGTGATCGTAGCAGGTTCCCCGCCGCGGCGGGCCGATTTGTTCTTTCCGTGAAACGCAGGAAATTCCTGCGCCCCCTTTTGCGCCTCTGCGCCCTCCGTTTGCGCCAAGCAATTTTCTGCCCGTGAAACGGAATCAGAGCCGCTCCCCGCGGGGAAAGTCCCCTTTCCCCGCGGCAGCTCTCTCTTCCCGAAAAGCGGGAAGTTTATTTCTTGTCGTCGTCCTTGCTTTCGCCGCGCACGCGCGCAACGTCCTCGGAAACTTTGCTTTCGTCGGACTTGACGTCATCCTTGACAAAGCGTTTGAAGGGATTTTCCTCCGCCAGCTTTTCCTTGGTGTCCATATACGTATACACTTCCTCGACGCTCTTGCCTTCGAGAAGCATATCCACTTCGTCCGTATAGATGGTTTCGCGCTCGATGAGAACGCGCGCCATGTTGTCCAGCACCTGGCGGTGTTCGGTGAGCAGTTTCACGGCACGTTCGTGTGCGGCCTCGATGATCTTATGCACTTCTTCGTCGATGATGCCCGCCGTCTCTTCCGAATAGCTGTTGTGCGCTTCCATATCCCTGCCCAGGAAGATCGGATTGTCCGAACGGTACACGACGAGGCCGACTCGCTCGCTCATGCCCCACTCGGTGACCATCTTGCGGGCGATCTCCGTCACCCTCTGCAGGTCGTTGGATGCACCCGTCGAGATGTCCTTGATGACCAGCTCTTCCGCCACGCGGCCGCCCAGCAGTTCGCAGACGAGGTCGGTCAGCTTGTCGCGGGTCATGTGATTGTCGTCGTTGTCGGGGCGGGTCATCGTGTAGCCTGCCGCCATGCCGCGCGCAATGATGGAAACTTCCTGCACGGGGTCGCAGTGCTTGCAAAGCTTTGCGATGATGGCGTGGCCGCTCTCGTGGTACGCCGTGATGCGTTTGTCCGACTCGGTGACGAGCCGGCTCTTTTTCTGCGGTCCGAGCAGGACTTTGTTGATCCCCTCGAACAGCTCGTGATTGCCGATCATTTTCTTGCCCGCGCGGGCGGTCAGGATCGCCGCCTCGTTGAGCAGGTTTTCCAGATCCGCACCCGAAAATCCGCTCGTCATGCGCGCGAGGATCTTGAAATTGACGTCGGGTGCGAGAGGTTTGTTTCTCGCATGGACTTTTAAGATCTGTTCCCTGCCGCGGACGTCGGGAAGGTTGACGTGGATCTGCCTGTCAAAACGGCCGGGACGCAGCAGTGCGGGGTCGAGAATGTCCGCACGGTTGGTCGCCGCCATGACGATGATGCCCTCGTTGGTCTCAAAACCGTCCATCTGCACGAGCAGCTGGTTGAGCGTCTGCTCGCGTTCGTCGTGTCCGCCGCCGAGACCCGTGCCGCGCTGGCGGCCGACGGCGTCGATCTCGTCGATAAAGATGATGCAGGGCTGGCTCTTCTTCGCCGCGTCAAACAGATCGCGGACACGGCTCGCACCCACACCGACAAACATTTCCACAAAGTCCGAACCGGAAATGGAGAAGAACGGAACGTTCGCCTCCCCCGCTACGGCCTTTGCAAACAGCGTTTTACCCGTTCCGGGAGGCCCTACCAGCAAAATGCCCTTCGGAATGCGCGCACCGAGATCGGAAAATTTCTTCGGGCTCTTGAGGAAATCCACCACTTCGGCAAGCTCCGCCTTTTCCTCTTCCGCACCCGCAACGTCCGAAAAACGGACTTTGATGTTGGAATTGACCCGCGCTTTCGTCTTGGCAAAGCTCATCGCCTTGCTGCCTCCGCCCTGCGTCTGACGAATGATCAGCCAGAACACGACGCATACCAGCGCGATCCCGAACAGCGGCACGAGATAACTCATAAAGCTGCCCGCGTTCGGGTCGGTGTAGGATACCGAGACTCCGTTGCTCTGCACTGCCGCCCAGAACGTTTCGGTCATCGCATTGTCCTCTCCGCGAGGCCCGATCGCCTTGTAGATAACTTTGCCTTCCTTCAAGCCATAATAGACATAGTTGTCTACCTGGATCTCATCGACTTCCTTTGCAATGATCTTGTCGTCCAGCTCGGTGAAGTTGATCTCCTTGGGTCCCATCAACATCGAACTGAGCACCACCGAAAGGATCATGATGAGCACTACTCCGAGCAATACCCAGAGCACGATCTTGGATGTCTTACTCATATATGATTCTTACTCCTTTTAAGTTCAAAAAAATCTATGTCCGCCGCTTTCGCGGTTTCTCTCTTTCCTTATTATAATAATGTATTTTTTTCTGCCGCCTTTCTGCCCGTTTTGTTTCAGCAGTTTTTGCCTGTTCCCTATTTTTTTCTGTTTCGTTTCTGATTCGGGAGTTTTCCTTCCCGCCCTTCTCGCTGTTCTATTTTTTCTCTTCCAAAAAATTTTCTCCTTCTCTTTTCCTGCCTTTTGCCGAACTTCTTTCCGAAGCTCTTGCCTGCATCACCCGTCGGCCTTGAACCGATTTGTCTGCCCCGCTTTACAGGGCCTTTACCGTCTTTTTACTTTTCGCTCGTGTCGTTCGTTTTCCGCAAAGACCTTCCTGTCCGAAATTCCGTCTTTCAGGTCTTTACAATCTTTGTCCCACGCCAACATCACCATCAGCCCGAAAACCGACCTGTCCGAGAACCTGTCTCGGCCCCGCGCCGTTTTTCCTGCCGATCTTTTGCTCCATCTCTATTTTCTGTCGCTTTCGCGTTGTTCTCTGTTTTAAATTTCAGGCACTCTTTTCTTCTTTGTTGCAAATTGTTTCTCTCTCCGTTCCCCCATTTCTCTCTTCATCCTCTCTTCTTTTCCTCTTCTCTCATTGTCCAAAAAAATTATTCTGTCCGTATCGCCTTTACAGGGCCTTTGCCGTCTTTCTTACTTCTTGTTTGTTTCATCTGTTTTCCGCAAAGACCTTCCTGTCCGAAATTCCGTCTCCGAGGTCTTTACAACCTTTGTCCCTTTCCTGCATCACCATCAGCCCGAAAACCGACCTGTCCGAGAACCTGTCTCGGCCCCGCGTCGTTTTTCCTGCCGATCTTTTGCTCCTTCTCTATTTTCTGTCGCTTTCGCGTTGTTTTCGGTTTTAAATTTCAGGCACTTTTTTCTTCTTTGTTGCGAAATTGCAAATTATTTCTTTCTCCGCTTCCCCTTTTCTCTTTTCTTTTCTTTCCCTCTTCTCTCGTTGTCCGAAAAAATTATCCTGTCCATAACGCCTTTACATGGCCTTTGCCGTCTTTCTTACGTTTCGCTTGTATCGTCCGTTTTCCGCAAAGACCTTCCTGTCCGAAATTCCGTCTCCGAGGTCTTTACAACCTTTGTTCCTTGCCAACATCACCATCAGCCCGAAAACCGACCTGTCCGAGTATCTGTCTCAGCTTCGCGTCGTTTTTCCTGCCAATCTTTTGTCCAAACTCTATTTTCTATCGCTTTCGCGTTGTTTTCGGTTTTTAGTTTACAAGTGCTCTTTCTCTTTGATCTCACCCTTTTCTTCTTCTCTCGCCTCGTTCTTTTTCCCTTGCGGCCTTGCCCTTGCTCCTCTTGCCTTTTCTCTTAGGCCCTCAATACGGGGAATTTTCCCTTTCCTTATTTATATAAATGAATTGACTCTATCGACACTCTTCCGTGACAAAAACGATGTTCCCAAACTTTTTCTCTTACTCGCTTGGCACATATCCCTCTCTTCCAACCTGTTTTCTCGCTATCGATCGGCAAAGATACTTCTCTGCGCCCCTGTTTTTCCTATGCGCCGAATTTCTGCGCCCCGTTTTAACCCTTATATTTTCCGTTTTATCAAAAGGGGTTTCACCTCGGTATAAAGCCTTAAATTCCTTTCCGATTATTATGCGCAAAAGGAAGTTTTTCTCTCACCATCATACATCGGAAAGCCTTTACCTCATACCCACTTTCAATCTTTCATTGACAAAGCAGTCTGAACGTTCCCGTTTTTTTATTTTATTCGAGATACTCTTCCCAGCATTCTGCAAAAGTAAATTTTTGCACTTTTTCGGGTGTTTTAAACCTTCTGCACGAAAAGTCAACGTTTTTCACGTTTGCCGCGAGCTCTGCCTCAAACAGTTTACTCTCTCCTCACAGCCCTGTTGTTTGTCTCGACCTTGACGGAATCCTTTCTTTGCTTATTAAACCTTCCTGTTTACGGCGGACCACTCAATGCCCCATATTCGGCTGATTTATTCTGCTGTTACGTTTCCCTGATCCGCTATATACGGCCACCGAGCCGCCATGAATATTTTCCAGGCCTAATTCGCTGTCATACTGTTTTCAATCGGTACATATGAGTTATGCTCTTATCGCCTATAAAAATTTTTGCGTCTTTTAGATTAAGGAAATAGCGCAAAAATATTTTTATGCGCTATAATGCGCCATAAATGAACGCATCAATGTTCTTGTTAGTTTTTAGAAAGTCCTGGGGTAAGCGTCTGCCGAGTCTGTCCCACAAAGGAAAAACCCTCTCCATTGACAAGCAATTTGATCCAGCCAAAGCCTTTCATCTTCATAACAAAAGGCGACCTCCATGCTCCGCATATCCCCTACCCCTGCGCATAAAATCAGCCTTAAACAATCTGAATTCGACCATCGCAAAAAAGCACAAGGCTGCAGCAGAAGTAATGCATCCCCGATCATTTTAACAAAACACTTTATGCGCAACAAAAGTCATCAGCGCACACTTTACGCACTTGCTTTTTCAGACGACATATTCAAATATCTACGAACGCTTACATCGAATATTCTCGTTTAAATCAAGCTACGCATTTATCATACCATACTTCCGTTAAAAAAACAAGGACTTGAACGAATTCTTTTTAAAAACAGTAAAATTTTTATCAATTTTTCACCTTTTTACACAAAAAATCACTTTGCGCTCCCCTTTTAGACCCCTAAAACACCCTTTAAAATGTTTCATATGAAACTTGTCCGATCTTTTATATGTTTCACGTGAAACATTTTTAATTATCAATTTTTGCGCGCGCCTACCATTTTTATGTATAAAATTCTATGTTTCATATGAAACATTACTTAAAAATGATAATTATAGCCTATCTTCAGTCTTCTTAATTTGCTGTTTGTAAATAACTGAATATAATGTTTCATATGAAACGTACAAAAAAATATGCGCGCCTAATTAATAGTGTTAAAGGCAGGTTGCTTTATGAGCAATTAGTGAGAGACGCTATGTTGCAATTCTGTAAAATACAAACAAAGCGCAATAAACCGATCAGGTTAGCAGATCGAAAAACGACTTAAAATAAAACCGCTTGAAAAGAAAAACTATCCCCTGCTCATCAACAAAGCATATAAAAACAATAGCTTTCGGATCCGAGCCACCAATGATAAAGAAATAACCAAAAAACAGTTCAAAACACCCTAAAAACGGTCTTTTGGGTCGGGATTTTTCTGAGAAAAAGAAAATTATTCTGTCTCAAATCGTCTGAGAGGCTTTTTTGAATCGTCTAAAGAGCCAAGAAATCAGGTTTTTCTGCTAAAAAAGAGCATGCGCTCAGCCATTTTTAGACCAAAAAAGGCCTTTTTTGGGGTTTTCTCAAATGTATTCAAAAGCCATTAAAATGGACCAAAAACCTTATTTTTTGGTCCAAAAAAGCATTAATTCGGGCCAAAAATCCATAAAAAGGCTTGGAAAGACCAAATCAGCAGCAAATCTTTAAAAAATAGGAAAAAGTCGTCCAAAATCATCGTTGCACTGGTTAAAAATAAAGTATAGCGCAGAAACAGAAATAGTGTACGCAGGTGTAGTTTAATTTGATCGAGCGGACAAAAATAAACGCAAAGAATGAATTTAGCACAAAAAATAAGATTGCAAAGCTTGCGTCAATTATTCTTTATAACGCAATTTTATAAAGCGCATTAGAAAAAATAGACGCAATATAATTAATGAAATAATAGCGCAAGTAAAATGAAAGACGCGCAAAACTTTTCAATCTCTTTAGTGTAAACAATAATATTAAAATACCTGGCTTGTCCACAAATAGGTGAACAGATTGTGGATAAATACAAAAAGCGCAATCAAATCAAAAGACGCAAAAACTGTATAATTCTTAATGCGCTAATAAATATGTATGCGCTAATAAGTTATGCACTTTTAAAAATTTTTGCGCCTATAAACAAAAAAATTGTGCATAATCATAAATCGGATTTATACACAAACAAAGTGTGTAATTGTGGATAACTTGGCTAAATACGCAATACTTTTCTTACAGCGTCCTTCAAAGTTATCCACAATTTGTCCACAAAAAAGTGTATAAATCGGCCAGTTATCCACAATTTCAGGGGATGAAATGTGGACAACTATAAAAATAAGCATCCCTAAATAGGAAAAGTTATCAACAAAAGAACCGATTTTTGTGAATAACTGTATAAAAAACCGATCCTGCGTCCATAATCGAAGAAAAATCTGGAGAGCAAAACATGGAATACTCCTTTAATGTCTTTAACAAACTGGCGCCTTCCGGGATCATCTTGGCGCTGAATAATCTTTTAAAAGAGCAAACTTCTGCGCCCGTCATTCTCTGTATCGGAAGCGATCTTTCCGTAGGTGATTCGCTCGGTCCCTTATGCGGTACAATGCTTTCAGAAAGGACAAGCGCAGATATTTTTGTCTACGGAACCCTGAAAAAGACAGTAACCGCCAAGGAAATCAAGTATATGAACGAGTTTTTAAAAGATACGCACCCTAAAAGTCCGATCATTGCAGTAGACGCAGCCGTAGGAAGCGCCGGAGACATCGGCCTGATCAAGGTGACGGGAAGCGGAATAAAACCCGGCGCAGGCGCCAATAAAAAACTCGGAAAAATAGGGGATATCGGAATTTTAGGAATTGTGGCGGAAAAATCAATTTTTAATTATTCTTTATTAAATTTAACGCGCTTAAACCTGATTTGGTCTATGGCAGATATAATAGCGCAGGCGCTTTCCGGATTTACCTCAGAAAATAGAGTAAAAATTGCAGTTTAATTATTAAAAAATATTGAATAATTATTTTTTATTTTTATTTATTTTTCGACATTTTTTGATTATTTTTTATTATTTTTTTGATTTTTTAGTATTTTTTCTCAATTTTTTCATCCTCTTTCCCTGTGACTGGCTTAGTCTACTTGTCTAAGAGAAGCGACAAACTTTTCGCCCGTTTGCCTCGTTTTCTTGAGAAAAACGACTTTCCTTTTGCAAGCTTTTGTAAAAACTTTTCATGCCCGCAGTATGAACGGTAAATTGTTTTTTAAAATAAATTTTTAAATCTTCGTTTCCGAATTTTAAATTGTGTCTCCTTTCTTTGTTTGAGTTTTTGTCTAAAAGGGGACTTACGCGGCGGCAAACCCGTGAGAAAAAACCGAGACACTCTTTGTATTATTCCTGGATAGATAGCGTCTCTCGCTATAGATAAAACGATCAATCTCTGTGAGTGGATTGGTTTCGTAAAAAATTGCCGCTATCGATGTGTCCGAATTTTCAAATCCTTCTCAGATAACAGACAGACCCAAAAGAATGCGCCCCGATAAAATAATGGCGCATTCTTTTTTTGATAGCGCTGATATTTTTTTCCGATCGGGAAGTTTCTTTGATCTTTTGACTTCTGTTTTTGCTTTACAAACCGATCACGGACAGAAGTACTGATCCTCCACAGACAAAAAAGATTTTCTCTAAGTGGCTCTCCCAAATTCTGTCTTTTGATGACCTTTTCTCCTGAAAACATCGTTGCAACTTTGAAATATGAACAGACGGCTGTGTTTTTTCGCATCTTGTCGGCCTTTTATTACAAAAAATCGGTTTGATCCGCACTTACCTTTTTGTATATCTCATAAGATAAGGATCGCTTTAGATGTGATAAATATATTTGCACCAGTCAGCCGTCGTCCCTGTAAATGATTTCTGTAAAATCTAAGTTTTTTGCGCCATTAAAATATTTTTGCGCCTGCCAAAATAAATTTTCATTTTATGCAGATATTACATTTATCGCTAAAAGAATTTTGATAATATATACTACTTTCCCCTCTCTCATTGTCAGAGAATTTTTGTCATTGAAATTTTAAGCTGATTTTTTCTTGTTTCGCGGCAAGTTATTAAGCGGCTTTTTGCCGCATCGCAGAGAATTTGAGCCTCAACAGTTTCGCAAAGACAAGGCCACAACCCTTTGTTTCTCATTTTCCAAGCATTGACACTTCTGTTGTTTCAGTTTTTCGTCGGACGTTGCGAAAGAAAGAAACGTTGAAAATACCACATGAAGCCGTTAAAAACACGTAAAATTTACAGCATCAAAAAGAACAGGGGAAGAAAGAAAATTTTGGAATCCAACCCAAAGCCCGTCAAGGCACAAAAGAGAGGTGAGATTCAGGTCTTTTTATGTTCAAAAATCCATTTCGGCCATTCTATAAAAGCGTTTGTATATTGGGCGGCACAGCACTGCTTTGACAAGAAAACAGCCTGTCTGCCGCCGCGGACGCTGTTAAAGGCTCACAAAAATCCTTACAACGCAAAAGAGGACATGAAAAAGCAGCAAAACCCCCTCGACTTCATGGCCTCTTTGAACGAAAGATCGAATCAAAAAAGACCGACAGTGCACACAGGTTCAGGCGCAAATCAGCCCGTTTTACGACAACATCCTCAACAGGCTTTCCTACGTGCAAAAGCACGCTAAACTTAAAAACAAGATTTTGTTAAAAATCATAAAAAACCCGCGCTTTGCAGAAGGCTTTTTAGCGGAACAGTACCCTTCAAACAGAAAAAGGCCGTATTCTCCCCCAACCTCAACAGATTTTCTGTGCAAAAAAGATCAACTCAAGCAGCCAACCACAAAAGCACCCGCGCCGTGCTTTATAAAAGCTATTCCTTTTAAGCCGCGCAACAATCTTCAACCAGGGAAGATCTTATTTCAGGCCCGCAAAAGGGCCTACGATGCCCGAAAGGACATGAGATCAAGAATTACACGAAAACAGTCCAAAAAGCCTTTCAGGGCGCGACAAAGGGGGAAAATGAGTATTTACAAAGTCTTTCAGAGCGCGGCAGCGCGAAAAAACAAGTCTTTGCAGACATCTGAAAAGCTATCCGCCTCTTTATGGCTGAAATTTTATGTTTGGCGACGGTACTCCCCCAATAAGGAAAACTTTCTTTCGGTTATCAAGACCTTGTTTCAAGCCCGCAAAAGAGCCTACAACGCCCGAAAGGACAGGAGAATAAGAAACACACGGAAACAGCCCGCAAAGCCTTTCAGGCCGCGGCAAGACGGAAAAACAAGTTGCCGGGCTTTTATAAAGGCAACACACGCTTTGCAAATTTAAAAATCCCTTTGTTTTTCCGCGCAAAAGGGAGATTTCCTGCAGCAAAGCTTTCAGGGTGCGATAAGGCAGGGAAACAGGCCTTGCGGGCTTTTTGTAAAGCAATACGTGCTTTGTAAAGTGCAAAAAGTCCTCAAAAAACCTGTTCTGCCGCGGCCAAAGCCGCCATGAGATGGCCGACGATCCGCAGAAACACCGCAAAGGAAAAGACCTGTTTCCCGCAAACTGACGCGCGCAAACGCTCTCTGCCGCGGCAAAATCTGCAATGATTTGCGCAATCGTAAAACCAAAAATCCCGAAAAAGGAGCCGCGGCAAAACCAGAAGCAATCGACGGACAAGGGGCGGGAAAAGTATTAAAAGCAGGAAAAAATGCAGCAAAAACAAACGGATTTCTCAGAGAAAAATCTTGCAAAATCCTGGGAAAAACAGTATAAACAAGCAAAAAGCACGCCGAACGCGGCCCAAAGAAAAAACTATTGCTCTGTGTTGACAAAATTCTGTTTTTGGGTATAATAAGAGAAAAAATTCAAAGGAAATTACCATGAATATCCCTGAAATTGTTGAACGTCAGAAGCAATATTTTGCGACGGGCGCCACTCTCCCGATCGAAGGGAGAAAAAAGGCGCTTTTGCGGCTTCGCGACGGCATTGTGCGCCGCGAGGCAAAGATCTACGAAGCCCTGTATGCCGATCTGGGCAAGAGCGCCTGCGAAGCGTTTATGTCGGAGATCGGCATGGTGCTGGAAGAGATCTCTTTTCTGCTGAAAAACCTGAAAAAATTCACGGCGCCGCACAAAGTGAAGCCGAGCATTTCGCAATTCCCCGCAAAGTGTTACACGCTCGCCTCGCCTTACGGCGCGGCGCTGATCATGAGCCCGTGGAATTACCCGTTCCAGCTGACGCTCTGCCCTCTGGCGGACTGCATCGCGGCGGGAAACTGCGCCCTGGTCAAGCCCAGCGCGTACGCGCCCGCGACGGCAAATCTCATCAAAGAGATCGTCGAAGAGCAGTTTGAGCCGCAATATATCGCCGTCGTGACGGGCGGAAGGGCGGAAAACGAGGCGGTTTTGCAGCAGCAATACGACATGATCTTCTTTACGGGCAGCGTTCCGACGGGCAGAGTTGTGGCGCGCGCTGCGGCGGAAACGCTGACGCCGACCGTGCTCGAACTGGGCGGAAAGAGCCCGTGCATCGTGGACGAGGACGCGGACATTGCCCGCGCCGCACGGCGCATCGCGTTCGGAAAGCTTCTCAACGCCGGGCAGACGTGCGTTGCGCCCGATTATCTGCTGGTTCACGAGAAGGTAAAACCCGCGCTTTTGGAGGCTTTGGAAGGGGAATTTGTAAAAATGTGCGGGGAAAACGCCCTGGAAAACAAAAATTACCCGCATATCGTCAACGAAAAGCACTTTCTGCGCGTAAAAGGGCTGATCTCGCCCGAAAAAGTGGTGTTCGGCGGCGATTTTGACGAAAAAATGCTGAAGATCCAGCCCACCATCCTGGACGGAGCGACGGCGGACGACCCCGCCATGCAGGAAGAGATCTTCGGGCCCGTCCTGCCCGTGCTCACCTTCCGCACCTTTGACGAGGCAAAACAGTTTATCGCGGCGCGGCCTTCCCCGCTCGCCCTGTACTACTTCGGCAAGAAAAACGAGCAGAGCGCCGTCAGGGACATCCGTTTCGGCGGCGGCTGCATCAACGATACCGTCATGCACCTCGCCACTTCCCATATGGGATTCGGCGGCGTGGGCGAGAGCGGCATGGGCGCCTACCACGGACAGCGCGGCTTTGAAGCCTTCTCGCACGTCAAGAGCATTCAGAAAAAGGGGAACATGGAATTATCCTTAAGATACGCCCCTTATTCTGATAAAAAGCTGAAATCCCTCAAACAATACATTCATTGAGACAAAATTCGGAAAAAATATTCCGAAAAAATAATAAAAAATGATTAAAAAATAGAAATAAATTCAATTTTAATTATTTTTTAATTTATTTGAATTATTTTATATTTTTCTGTAATATTTTGTAGAATTTTTTAACCAGAAAACTCTGCGCACGGCTGCGAAGGAAGTGCGCAGAGTTTTTTTCTGGCGGAAAAGGGGTGGCTTTTGTATGGCGCAGGAGCGGAAAATCCTGCGAAGTCTTGACAAACGGACCAAAATGTCATATACTGTTACAGAAGCGATCAAGAGGAGTTTATCATGCAACCCATTCACAAAGCGATCAAAAATTCTCTCATTCTTGCCCTGATCCTCACTTTCTGTCTGCCTGTCGGCGGCGCTCTTCTGGGCGTGGGGCTGGGCATCGGTCAGCCCGCCGTCTGGGCGATCGGGATAGCGGGGCTCGCCGTGGGATTTTACGGCTGTCCCATCGGCTGGGTGGCGTACGGAAACAAGCGTACCTATCTGCGGCTGGTTTCCGCCATTGAGGACGAGCACCTCTACACGGTGAGAGATCTCGCCTCGCAGCTGGGGCTCTCCGAAAAAGAAGTCCGCAACCAGATCGACGATCTCTTTAAAAAACGCTACATTCTCGGCTATCGCCGCACGGGCGACGGCATCGAACTCAACGAAAACAAGGCGCTTGCCGACCGCGAAAGCACCCGTTCCTGCCCTTCCTGCGGCGCAAAAGTCACTTTCAAAGGCACGGAAACGATCTGCCCCTATTGCGGCACGCGTATCGGGCGCGACTCTTAAAATCGACGCGATCTCCTTTCGGGAGACCGCGTTTGTCGTTTGCGGGACTTTTGCCTTCCCACAGAAAGAGCGCAGACCCTGTATTTTGAAAGGCCGCCGCACCCGCGCAAAACGCGGGCAACGCTGCGAACGCACCTCGCCCGAAAGATTCGCAAAAAACAGCGGATTTTTTGGAAAAAATCCCCTTTGAAACGGGAAAAGGAGGAAAAAATGCAGAAAATTCTCGTCATCAGGGAAAAAAACAGCGTAAAAACCTTCGATTATACCTTTCAGACGCGCATTTTTTTTACCGTTTGCGGCTACGGATACACGATCAAGCTCAGCGGAGGCAGCATTGTCGTGTGCGACGGGGATGGAAACAAGCTTTCCTCCCGCAAGGGATTCAACTATCTCTACACGGCCGACATCCGCCCGGACGCAAAGCAAGTGTTTGCCCTGGAAAACGGAAAGCATTTTTACGTCTTTGATCTGCCCGATCTCTCCCGCGGGCGCAGGATCACTCTGCCGCGCGGAATGGAATGTATCGATATGTACGGAAAATATTCCGAGGACGGGACGCGGCTGTTTTTTCCCGCCATGCGTTACGGGACCCGCTCGTACGACTATTTTCTGTGCGAATACGAGACGCAGGACTATACTCTTAGCGAGGTGAAAAAGACAAAGCGCCTCTGTCCCTGGCCCTCTCCCCGCGATGCGGACGGCTGAAAAATTTTTTCCGAAAAACGCGGCGTTTTCACATTTTTCTGCGGACTGTTGACATCCGGACGAAAATATGATATAGTTTGTGTAACGGAACAGCGTTTCCGAATCTCTCATTATAAGGACGGTAACTACAACCATGGGACTTTTAAAGGTCATCGAATGGACGGAATCGGATTCCGACACCATTGTCTATAAAGTGCCGATGGGGGGCAACACCATCAACCGCGGCTCCGTGCTGAACGTGCGCGAGAGTCAGGTTGCCATTTTCTGCGACAAAGGGCGCATGGCGGACGTGTTCCTGCCCGGCTATTACAAGCTGGAAACGGACAGCATTCCCGTGCTCACCAAGCTCCTGTCCTGGAAATACGGGTTTGAAAAGCCCTTCAAATCGGACGTGTACTTTGTCAACACGCACCAGTTCACCAACATGAAGTGGGGGACGTCGTCGCCCATCATGATCCGCGACGCCGATTACGGCGCCGTGCGCGTGCGCGGGTTCGGAACGTACGCCTTCCGCGTAAAGGACGCTTTCGTCTTTATGAAAGAGCTTTCGGGAACGCTCTCTTCTTTCTCCACGCGCGATATTACCGATTATATCCGCAGTATGCTGGTGATGGGCATCTCCGACGCCATCGGCGAGAGCGGCATACCCGTTCTGGACATGGCGGGCAACCTCATCGAGCTGAGCGCGGCGGTGAAAAAATCGCTCACGCCCCGCTTCGAGTCGATGGGCCTGGAGCTGACAGGGTTCAACTTTGAATCTTTCTCCCTGCCTCCCGAACTGGAAAAGGCGCTGGACGAGAGCACGCGCCTCGGCATGATGCGCAAAAACATCGACGTCTACACCCAGATCGCGCAGGCGGACGCCCTCAAAGAGGCGGCCAAAAATCCCGGCATGGCGGGCAGCGCCATGGGCGCGGGCATCGGCATGGGCATGGGCGTCGGCATGGGCCGCATGTTTGCGGACATCAGCGCGGGCGGCGCACCCAAACCCGCCGAAGGCGGCAAACACTGCATTCACTGCGGCGCGGCGCTCTCCGCCACCGCAAAGTTCTGCCCCGAATGCGGTAAACCCGTCTCTCCCTCCTGCCCCAAATGCGGCGCCAAACTTCCCGCAGGCAGCAAGTTCTGCCCCGAATGCGGTACAAAACTCTAAAAGGAGGAAGCCATGGAAACAGCCGTCATTGTCCTTGCCGTCGTCGCGGCAGTCCTGGCGATCGCACTCATCGTGACGGGCGCCAAACTCTCCGCCATGCGCAAGCTGCATTCTTCTGAAAAAGCGGAGGACGTGTACGTCAAAGGCGGCGTGCGCTATTCCAAAGACACCACCGTCACCAAGGACGGGGAAGCCCACGTCTCGCACGGGAAAGGGGACTTCCTGCTCGTAAAAGGGGTGACGTACCTGCCCGAACGCGGCGAAGGGCTGCTGCCCGGAACGTACACCGCGCTCGCTTCGGCAGATTCTGTTCAGACGTTCAAGCTCCGCCTCGGCGGATACGTGCGCGATTACAAGCACGGAGATACCGTGGTGCTGGCCGAGGGCGACCCCGTCTGCGCCGTCTCCTGCAACGTGATTCTGCGCTGATTTTAGGAGGGGATCATGAGTAAAAAAATCTTGCCCGGCCTGCTGGTGGCGCTTTCCTTTGTCGTCGCCGCAGTCCTGTTTCTGATGTCCGAACTGGAACCGGAAAATTTCGGCTGGTTCAACCTTTCGTGGGCAGGCGTCATCTTTGCGGGAATTTCCGGCATCGCCCTGCTCTTCGGCGCGCTGGCGCAAAATTCCGTCGTGCTCAAAAAATTGCAGCTCCTGCTCAGCGGCATTCTGCTGGTCGTGGCGGCCATCCTCGTCATCTCCGCGCTTGCCCTGCCCAAAAACCTCGTTCTGCCCATCCTGCTCGTCGTGGTTTCCGTGCTCCTCGTGCTCGGGATCCTCTTTACGGGCGGCAAAAAGTGGGACACGGGCGACAACCAGAAAATGGGTTACAAAAATTACTACCAGCGCAAAGCGGAAGAGGAAAAGAAAAAAGACAAAGAGGACGAATAAGTCTCACTGCCCGACGGTTGTCGGGCAGTTTTTTGTCTGCATTTTCGGGGTACGTTCCCCGATTTTTCGGGTAATATTGCGTTTTTTTATTCGCGTTTTTTCGCCGCTTAGTGGCGGCAAACTATTTCATTTCAGGAGAAAAAATATGAAAAAGGTCATCGTTGTCGGCTGCCCCGGTTCGGGCAAAAGCACCTTTGCCCGCAAATTGCAGGAAAAGACGGGCCTGCCCCTCTACTATCTGGACATGATCTGGCACAAACCGGACAAAACTACCCTCACAAAAGAGGAATTCGACGAAAAATTGCACGAACTCATCGCGCGGGACGAATGGATCATCGACGGCAATTACAGCCGCACCCTCGAACCCCGCCTGCAGGCGTGCGACACCGCCTTTGTGTTCGATCTGCCGCTGGAAGTCTGCCTTGCGGGCGCACAGGCGCGCGTGGGCACAAAGCGCATCGATATGCCGTGGGAGGAAACGGAGCTTTCGCAGGAATTTTTAAACTACATCCTCTCCTTTTCGCAGCAAAAACTGCCGCGACTCTTGCAGCTGGCGCAGCAGTACAGCGCGCAAAAACAGGTCGTTTTCTTCCGCTCCCGCCGGGAATGCGACGATTTTTTAAAATCTCTGTAAAATAAAAAGAGGCGCCCCGACGTGAAGTGAACCCCAAAGTTTAGACAAAATTTAATTAAATTATGTGTGAATGAGTTCGGTACTGTACCGGGCTCATTCCTTTTAGTTTGAGAGATATTCTCTCATTGTTCCAATAGTCAATGTATTCTTTGAGGCGGTGGACGAATTCGTCCACCGTTTCAAATTTTTCCCCGTAATACATTTCAACTTTCAGCCGCCCGAAAAAGTTCTCCATTGCTCCGTTGTCCATACAGTTCCCTTTCCTGGACATGCTTTGAATGATGTTGTGTTCTTTTAAATACCTTTGGTATTCGGCATGTTGGTACTGCCAACCTTGGTCTGAGTGAAAGATTGGCGTTGCTCCGTCTGGCA
>ERZ1643249.1772-NODE-1772-length-21110-cov-4.490382_pt1 | contig 21110 bp, 20 predicted proteins | sample MGYA00579263_ERZ1643249 | MGnify/ENA primary metagenome ERZ1643249 (study PRJEB29033, sample SAMEA4952264) | chicken gut metagenome | biome: Broiler Chicken; feature: Gastrointestinal Tract; material: Caecum | place: Ireland | collected 2018 | study: Broiler... | reverse complement strand
AGGCAGCAATCACTGCCAGAATAGCCGCAGCCATCAGCGAAACGTGCGTACCATTATCACCGAACTGATTTAGCATCAGCGCCACCAGTGCCGCGCCGCTACTCTGACCCAGTAGACGAGCCGTTCCTAACATGCCACTGGCTCCACCGCTACGTTCGCGAGGAGCGGAGGTAATAATGGTGTGGTTATTGGGTGACTGGAACAAGCCAAATCCAGCGCCACATAAGATCATCGGCCAGATAATATTGATATCCGCAGGTGACGCGGGCAGCAGAACCAGGGAAAAAAGCCCCGCAGCCATGATGAACAACCCTAAAGCACCCAGCAATCCTGCATGTACGCGTTCAATCAAATAGCCTGCCAGCGGAGCCATCACCATCGTTGCTAACGGCCACGGTGTCAGAAGTAAACCTGTTTCGACTTCACTACGCCCGAGCACGGTTTGCAGGTAAAAGGGCAGGGAAACCATTGCCAGCATTTGTGCGCAGAAAGAGCAAACAGATGTGCAAATAGAAAGTGAAAACAGCGGGATACGCAGTAAATCCACCGGTAGCAGCGGTACGGGAAGAGAAAGCTGGCGGCGAATAAAGAAAATACCAACAACAACCATTACCACCAGTTCCGCAGCAATTAACGTCAGCGATTGCCCCTGAGCGAAACCACTCAACGCAGTGATAAGCAGGCCGAAGGTTAACGCGTTCATCACGGCGCTGGGCAGGTCGAAACGGGGTTTACTGGCGCGAGAACCATTGGGTGGCAGAAAACGCATCGCCAGAAGCAGGGCGATAATACCTAACGGTACGTTGATTAAAAATAACCATTTCCAGGATGCGATGGAGAGGATTGCTGCAGCAATTGTCGGCCCGGCAGCAGAAGAGACGGCAACAATAAACGAGTTTATGCCCATCCCTCTCCCCAGAAAACGTTGTGGATAGATCAGGCGGATAAGTGCGGTATTAACGCTCATCAACGCTGCACCGCCGAAACCTTGTATGACACGCGCAAGGGTGAGCATTTGCAGCGAATCAGAAAGGGCGCAGAACAGTGAAGACAACAGAAAAACGACCAGACCGCATTTATAAATACGTCGATAGCCAAACATATCGCCCAGAAACGAAAACGAGAGCAGGGAGATGACAATGGCGATTTGATAGGCGTTCACTACCCAGATGGAACTGGCTGGCGTGGCATGAAGGTCCGTGGCGATTGTTGGCAGGGCGACGTTGGCGATTGCGCCGTCAAGGACAGCCATCGAAATACCAATCACAATGGTTAATATCGCACCGTATCGCTGGGGCAATGGCAGGCCGTCGGCCTGAACTTTTGGCATAGGAATTTTATATCTTTGGTGAATAATCAACAGGGGTATGATTCTAGCACTGATATTCACGGTGGATGTCGCAGAATTGTAACTAACCGGCAAAAGATGGATTGCGACCACCCTGGTGCGAAATTATAATAAAAAACAGTTCTGATTTTTATAAAACACTCGCAATGAGGTGATAAATGGCTAACGCAGATCTGGATAAACAGCCTGATTCTGTATCTTCCGTGCTAAAAGTTTTTGGCATTTTGCAGGCGCTGGGTGAAGAGCGCGAAATAGGGATAACCGAGCTGTCGCAGCGCGTCATGATGTCAAAAAGCACCGTTTATCGCTTTTTACAGACCATGAAAACCTTAGGTTATGTGGCGCAGGAAGGGGAGTCGGAGAAATATTCCCTGACCCTGAAATTGTTTGAACTGGGCGCTCGCGCGTTACAAAACGTCGATTTAATTCGTAGCGCAGATATCCAGATGCGTGAGATCTCCCGCCTGACCAAAGAAACTATCCACCTCGGCGCACTGGACGAAGACAGTATTGTTTACATTCACAAAATTGACTCTATGTACAATTTGCGCATGTATTCACGGATTGGGCGTCGTAATCCGCTGTACAGCACCGCGATTGGTAAGGTACTGCTGGCATGGCGCGATCGCGATGAAGTGAAGCAAATTCTTGAGGGCGTGGAGTATAAACGCAGTACCGAGCGGACCATCACCAGTACAGAAGCGTTATTACCCGTTCTGGACCAGGTGCGCGAGCAGGGGTATGGCGAAGATAACGAAGAGCAGGAAGAAGGGCTGCGATGCATTGCGGTACCGGTATTTGATCGCTTTGGCGTGGTCATTGCCGGTTTGAGCATCTCCTTCCCGACGTTGCGTTTCTCTGAAGAGCGTTTACAGGAATATGTCGCAATGTTGCATACCGCAGCGCGCAAAATTTCTGCCCAAATGGGTTATCACGACTATCCGTTCTGATGAGAGTAAGAACCTGTCGGAATATCAAACAGACAGGTTCTTTATTTAGCATGAGAAAAATAAAGTTGAAGGTGCGTTATATTAAACGCGCTTGCTATAAGAATATTTTACTCATGAGTGAGAATCTGGTTATTTATTACCCTTAACCATTATCGACCACGATATTGCTTTTACGTAACAGTGGGCAATCTGTTATCCCCAAGAAACAACTTTTAGTGTGCAAGTATTGTACCGTGCTGGTGCCTCTGGCAGTCAGATAGGTACATTGCAAACCTAATCCTGCGGCATTCTCTTTGCTTCCAATCAAAACGCCATATCCGCTGAGTAATAATCCTATCCATACCAGTGCTATCAGCATAACTGTGCGAATGATGAATCGCATTACAACCTCTTCTCTTTTTATGTTCGCTTAATCGTAGCGGCAATATGCGCTGAAGCAAGCTACTCATTCCGAAAAAGCACGAATATCGACATAGTTAGGCGCTGTTTAACTAACGCATGCTAGTTTAATGACATAAGGTAGGTGAAGCGGAGATTGGAGTGAAAAAGTTTCGATGGGTCGTTCTGGTTGTCGTGGTGTTGGCTTGCTTGCTGCTTTGGGCGCAGGTATTCAACATGATGTGCGATCAGGATGTACAATTTTTCAGCGGAATTTGTGCCATTAACCAGTTTATCCCGTGGTGATATCATTTTTTCAGCACTAGATTTTCTTCCTCTCCAGCAGTGGTAGAATAGCGCCTCTACTCAGAGGTGGTGAAATGAACGAAGTTGTAAATTCAGACGTGATGAACATTGCGTCTTTGGTTGTATCGGTGGTGGTTCTTCTTATCGGGCTCATCTTGTGGTTTTTTATCAATCGTGCCAGTTCTCGGACTAACGAACAGATTGAACTGCTTGAGGCGTTGCTGGATCAGCAAAAACGTCAAAATGCACTGTTACGTCGTTTGTGCGAAGCAAACGAACCTGAGAAAGCAGATAAAAAGACCGTTGAGAGTCAAAAATCGGTTGAAGACGAAGATATTATTCGTCTGGTCGCCGAACGATAATCCTTCCTCAATCTTGAGTAACCCCGTCGTTGAAGGGTTACTCAATTCATCCTGATTATACGCACGGCCATGGTGCAACTGCTTCAAATTAAAACTCTGGTCTGACTTCAAATAATTATCATATTATTTATTTGCGTAATGGGATATCAGAAAAAGATATTTACCTCATTAATTTATTAGGATGTTTACATCGGATTTGTGATTAAGCGTGGTATTATTTATTAGCGAAACGTTTCTCTCTTGATTTTTTGCTCATTCATCAATTTTTCTTATTTTAAATTTTCAATCCCTTTGGGGATTGACTTCTCTTTAGGGTAATTGATAGCCGTTAACTGACTGTTTTATGAGAAAAAGTGATATAACTTTTTATTCATTGCATAGCAAAAAATGTGATATTGCACGCACTATGTAATAACTTCTCCCACTGGCCTGGAACAACTGAACTTATTGAACTATGTTAGAAACTACGCCAGTTTAAGTATCTGCCTGAACTGGCAAGGTTAAGCACAATGATATATCGGCGCGTATTCCGTTGCATAAGTGTGCAAAAAAAGTGGAAGACGTATCGAGATTTGTGCGTCTGATCGAGACATGTTTAAAAATGGCTTGCCATAATTAACGTTGTATGTGATAACAGATTTCGGGTTAAACGAGGTACAGTTCTGTTTATGTGTGGCATTTTCAGTAAAGAAGTCCTGAGTAAACACGTTGACGTTGAATACCGCTTCTCTGCCGAGCCTTATATTGGTGCCTCATGCAGTAATGTGTCAGTTTTATCTATGTTATGCCTGCGGGCGAAGAAAACAATCTAAGGAATTTTTCAAATGGCAAAGATTAAAGGTCAGGTTAAGTGGTTCAACGAGTCTAAAGGTTTTGGCTTCATTACTCCGGCTGATGGCAGCAAAGACGTGTTCGTACACTTCTCCGCTATCCAGGGTAATGGCTTCAAAACTCTGGCTGAAGGTCAGAACGTTGAGTTCGAAATTCAGGACGGCCAGAAAGGTCCGGCAGCTGTTAACGTAACAGCTATCTGATCGAATCCACTGATCTGAAGTGTGAATACGCTTCAATCTCGCTATAAAGCCTCGTCGAATGCGAGGCTTTTTACTATGCTTTATCTTCGCTCCTGGCGTTCGGATATTTGCCCGCCGCGTGATTCGCGTTACACTTGCGGCCTTTAGTATCCTGCCGGAGTTGTCATGTCTTTTTCCTGTCCACTTTGCCATCAGCCTCTTTCGCGTGAAAAAAACAGCTATATCTGTCCCCAGCGACATCAGTTTGATATGGCGAAAGAAGGGTATGTCAATCTGCTGCCCGTTCAGCATAAACGGTCTCGTGATCCGGGCGACAGCGCGGAAATGGCAAGCACGCCGCGCATTCTTAGATGCCGGACATTATCAGCCGCTGCGTGATGCAATTGTCGCCCAACTGAGGGAACGGCTTGATGATAAGGCCACGGCGGTGCTGGATATTGGCTGTGGTGAAGGGTATTACACACACGTATTTGCCGATGTGTTGCCCGAAATCACCACGTTTGGCCTGGATGTCTCGAAGGTAGCGATAAAAGCGGCGGCGAAACGCTATCCGCAGGTCACTTTTTGTGTCGCTTCCAGCCACCGTTTGCCGTTTTCCGATACCAGTATGGACGCCATAATACGTATTTACGCGCCGTGTAAAGCAGAAGAATTAGCACGAGTAGTGAAGCCCGGCGGCTGGGTCATTACTGCCACGCCGGGACCGCGACATTTGATGGAGCTGAAGGGGCTGATTTACAATGAAGTACATCTTCATGCACCTCATGCAGAACAACTGGAAGGTTTTACATTACAGCAGAGTGCTGAGTTGTGTTATCCGATGCGTCTTCGCGGTGATGAAGCCGTCGCATTATTGCAGATGACGCCGTTTGCCTGGCGTGCGAAGCCAGAAGTCTGGCAAACACTGGCAGCAAAAGAAGTGTTCGACTGCCAGACGGACTTTAATATTCACCTCTGGCAGCGTTCTTATTAACCGTGGAAGTGCGTCCAGAGGATCTGGACGCCGATGCCGATCAGCACCAGCCCGCCGAGAATTTCCGCTTTTTTCCCAATAATTGAGCCGATAAAGCGACCAACCATCATCCCTAATGTCGACATAATCAAGGTTGCACAACCAATGGCCAATGCGGTCGCGATAATGTTGACCTGCAGGAAAGCAAGACCAACACCCACAGCCATGGCATCCAGGCTGGTGGCAATCGCGGTGGTTACCAGTAGCCAGAAACCGTGTCGACGGCGCGGCTCTTCATCTTCATCATCTGCGCCACGAAAACCCTCAATAATCATTCGCCCGCCGAGGAATATCAGCAGCACAAACGCAATCCAGTGGTTCCATTCAAGGACAAACCGGCTGGCTAACATGCCCATTCCCCAGCCGATCAGCGGCGTCAGGGTTTCGACGGCACCAAAAATAAGGCCGGTTCGCAATGCTTCAGAAAATTTCGGTTTATGGAGGGTGGCACCTTTACCGATTGATGCAGCAAATGCATCCATCGACATACCAAACGCAAGAAGAACAGTAGCAGTGATATTCATGACAATGTCCTGACCGGGGTATCCATAAAACACATCATCGCCCCCAGCAAACATGCATACATGAACAACAAGCCGTGATGGTTTTCGCGTTCATGCAGGCATAGCGATTGATGTGCATATGGTCTCGCCTGACTGAAAGTCTTCAGTCCGTACGTGCCACGTTTTGCAACGAGTATGTTGACACGTACATTTCCGGAATCTGGAAATCGGCTACTCCCCAAATGAGGGCGCAACCTTAACATATTTTGAGAATATAAAACAACTGTTGGAATATATTATTTCATTGCTTTATTGATAACGATTTTCATTTAGATCTATATATCAATGAAACGTTAAAATAAATAACAAATAAGGGAAGAGGTAATATAGCCTAAGCTATGTCTGATTATTAAAAATACACTAAACATAGCTTTGGCTAAATTCATAACTTATTGAGTTGAAACGAGAAGCTTATAAATTTTTTCCAGATCGTCGATATTTCGAACGCGGATTAACAGCCGACGCTGTTCTAATTGCATCACCAACACGCCATCTTCCGACAAGTTCATCGCTTTGATTCGGCTATATTCAATCCAGACATTGGCGAAGAAAAAACCTTTTTGTTTAAAGATGATCTTCGGAACGCGGATCCAGAATATATAAAAACCCATCAGAGCCAGTGCGCTTAATAACCATGTCGTTATTAACGCACCATGATTCGTGACGTTGTTATAGATAAGAATGACAATCAATCCGACGAAGATAACGCTATCGATGCGACCACGCCGGAGCAAAGGAATTGCCAGCAGGGTGGGGCCGTTACGGCGGGGCATGATGAACTGATCGTAGATCGCGAAGGCCAGGAGTGCGGCGATGAAAAGAATCAGTACCAGGTCCGTGATTGTCATTAATCCTCCAGATAAAAAAACGGGGCCAAAAGGCCCCGGTAGTGTACAACAGTCTTACAGTCCCAGCAGGCCGCAAGCGTAACCAGCGATACCGATGACGAAGAAGCCAACGATGATCCACAGCGGGTTAACTTTTTTGCGCAGTAGCCACATACAAGCAAAGGTCAGCAGCAGTGGTACCAGGCCTGGCATTAACTGGTCCAGAATAGTCTGGACAGTAGTAACGTGTTCTTTGCCCGTCTGGTCAGTAATGCGAGAGACAACCAGCGGGATGTTGACATGTGTCCACTTGTTAACCAATGCCCCCATGACAAACAGGCCGAGGATAGACGCCCCTTCCGTCAGTTTTTGCAGGAAGCCACCACCCATATCTTTAACGATATCGATACCTTTGGAGTAACCATACGCTACGCCGTAGTAACGGGTTGCCAGACGCACCAGGTTAAACAGGATGAAGAACAGCAGCGGACCTAACAGGCTGCCGCTCATCGCGATACCGGCACCCAGTGCTGCAAATACCGGACGTACGGTTCCCCAGAAGATCGGGTCGCCTACACCAGCCAGCGGCCCCATCAAACCGACTTTGATACCGTTGATAGCACCGTCGTCGATCTCTGCGCCATTAGCACGCTGTTCTTCCAGCGCCAGGGTTACGCCGAGAATCGGCGCAGCCACGAACGGCTGGGTGTTAAAGAACTCCAGGTGACGGCGAATAGCTTGTTTACGAGCTTCGTTGTTCTCAGGGTAGAGGCGACGAATTGCCGGTACCATAGAGAAGCAGAAACCCAGTGCCTGCATACGTTCGAAGTTCCATGAACCCTGGAAGAGGTTAGAACGCAGGAAGACGCCACGAATATCACTTTGAGTGAGTTTTTTCTCGGTGGTAGTTTGAGTTGTATCAACCATTTCGCTCACCTGTTAGTCCAGTTCGTTATCGAGATCGTTGTTACCAGCTGCCTGAGCAGGCGCACCGGCTACGCGGTTGTATTTCGGGCTAAGTTGGATGTAGAGCACTGCCATAACAGTACCAATCACACCCAGAGCAACCAGGTTAAAGTTGGTGAATGCTGCGGTTACGAAGCCGAGGTAGAAGAACGGCATCAGGTAGCCAGCACGCATCATGTTGATAACCATCGCATAACCAACCACCACGATCATGCCACCGGCGATATTCAGACCATTGGTCACCACTTCCGGAATCGCATTCAGCATGTTCTGTACTTCGCTGGTACCAACAGACAGCGCAACGATGACGGCCGGAATAGCCACACGCATTGCTTGCAGGAACAGAGAAGAAACGTGGATCCAGGAAATCGCTGTCAGGTTGCCGTTATCAGCAGCCTTATCCGCAGCGTGCTGGAAAGCAACGGTAATAGTACGAACGATGATGGTCAGTACCTGGCCCGCAGCGGCCAGAGGGATTGCCAGTGCGATACCTGCACCAATGCTCTGATGACCTGCGATAACCAGAATGGTAGAAATGATAGAAGCCAGAGCGGCGTCAGGCGCAACTGCAGCACCGATGTTCATCCAGCCCAGCGCGATCATTTCCAGCGTACCACCGATAATAATACCGGTTTTCATATCCCCAAGAACGATACCCACCAGGGTACACGCGATTAGCGGACGGTGAAACTGAAATTCATCGAGGATTGATCCCATACCTGCGATACAGGCTACGATAAATACCAGCACAATTTGAAGAGTGGTAATCTCCATTGTACTTCTCCTGTTTACGTAAGACTAAAGTGTGAAAACTGAGTGATAATCAACACAATACGTTACTTATCGATTTTGCTGATCAGATCCATCATTTTCAGTTTCGGATCGGTGGAAACCTTACGGACTTCCAGCTCAATACGGCGCGCATTCAGTTTCTTGAACGCCTCGATATCTTTTTCATCAACCGAAACCGCGTTATTCACCTGGGTTTTACCCTGACGGAATGCCATACCACCGACGTTAACAGAGGTGATTTTCACGCCGCCTTCAACGAGACGCTCTACATCTGTTGGGTTGGTAAATAACAGCATTACGCGTTCGCCAGCATATTTCGGGTTGTTGTAGACGCGAATCATTTTGGCAACATCAACTACGTGTGCTGTTACGCCCGGAGGTGCAACCTGGGTGAGCAGTGTCTTACGAACGGTATCCGCAGCCACTTCATCACTAACAACAATAATACGGGAGACATTGGTTTCTTTGGTCCAGCGGGTGGCGACCTGACCGTGAATCAGACGGTCGTCGATACGCGCAAGGCCAATAACCATGTAGTCGTTTGGCCCCATTGGTTTTGCCGGAGTTGGAGCCGCTTTTGGTGCTGCGGCAGCGGGTGCTGGCGCGGCTTTTTCAACCGGTTTGGCTTTCAGTGCTTTCACGCCTTCACGGCCTGTTTCTACTGCCAGTGCCACCAGTTCATCAAAGCTTGGGTCATCATCACGGGCCATTAACGTTTCCACGAGCATTGGAATGTTAACGCCTGCAATGACTTCATAATGCTCTTTGTCGACGACAATGCGGCTGGCAGCATTGAACGGGCTGCCTCCCCATGTATCAACGAGAAACAGCACGCCTTTAGTGGTGTCGAGTTTTGCCAACTGAGCGTTGTACTTTTCAATCAGCGTTTCGGCATTTTCACCTGGAACGAAATCGATCCAGCCGACGTTTTCCTGCTCGCCTAACAGCATTTCTGCCGTTTTAAGCAACTGCTCTGCAGCCCAACCATGTGTGCCTATAACAATAGCAATGGTCACTTGCTACCTCCTTTATTATCGTTAACACCTCAACGTGCCAGATGTATTTTTGAATCGTCGTCCACAATCGAATCGATTCAGATAAGGGCTACAACCAAAAACCCCTGCGTTTCGCGATTTATTTTAGATATCGAAAAAATTATTTTATGTGATGAAGATCCGTAATTTAACTTTCGATTAGCAGAAATTTCGAAAGGTAAAATATCCTTGTCACATTCGTTTGCAAAGGAAGGTAAATATTTGCCAAATCAGAGGCGTCTCTGATATGTTTAACTCCCGTTTAACAACCATGGAGTATAGGGCAGTAGCCCGCAGTATGGATCGTCACCGACGTCATTTCAGCATCAGGCCTTTTAACGCCTGCCTTTCTGGCACTCTATGCCGCACCTTTCGTTTGCATTTTGTCGTTACGCCTGCATTATTTCTGGCGTCGAATAGCTATTCCTTAAGCAGGAGCTTGTCATGGAATTCTTAATGGACCCCTCAATTTGGGCGGGGCTACTCACGCTTGTTGTTCTCGAAATTGTGCTGGGTATCGATAACCTGGTCTTCATCGCCATTCTTGCTGACAAACTGCCGCCAAAACAACGCGATAAAGCGCGTTTGCTGGGGTTATCACTGGCGCTGATTATGCGTCTGGGGCTGCTGTCGCTGATTTCATGGATGGTCACGCTGACCAAACCGCTATTTACCGTCATGGATTTCTCCTTCTCCGGACGCGACCTGATTATGTTGTTCGGGGGGATATTCTTGCTGTTCAAAGCAACAACCGAACTGCATGAACGGCTGGAAAACCGCGATCATGATTCCGGCCACGGTAAAGGCTACGCCAGTTTCTGGGTGGTCGTCACACAGATTGTCATCCTTGACGCCGTCTTCTCGTTGGATGCGGTAATTACTGCAGTAGGGATGGTTAACCATCTGCCGGTGATGATGGCGGCGGTAGTGATTGCGATGGCGGTTATGTTGCTGGCATCCAAACCGCTGACGCGATTCGTTAACCAGCACCCCACGGTGGTGGTGCTCTGTCTGAGCTTCCTGTTAATGATTGGTCTGAGTCTGGTGGCAGAAGGTTTCGGTTTCCACATTCCGAAAGGTTACCTGTATGCCGCGATTGGCTTCTCGATCATCATCGAAGTGTTTAACCAGATTGCGCGTCGCAACTTTATTCGCCACCAGTCGACTTTGCCGCTGCGAGCGCGTACTGCCGATGCCATCCTGCGTTTGATGGGCGGGAAACGTCAGGCCAATGTTCAGCACGATGCCGATAACCCGATGCCGATGCCGATCCCGGAAGGTGCATTTGCCGAAGAAGAACGTTACATGATTAACGGCGTACTGACGCTGGCGTCGCGTTCTCTGCGCGGGATCATGACGCCGCGCGGTGAAATAAGCTGGGTTGACGCTAATCTCGGGGTCGATGAAATCCGCGAGCAACTGCTCTCTTCACCGCACAGTCTGTTCCCGGTATGTCGCGGTGAACTGGATGAAATCATCGGTATTGTACGTGCTAAAGAACTGCTGGTGGCGCTGGAAGAGGGCGTTGATGTGGCGGCGATTGCTTCGGCGTCTCCGGCGATTATCGTCCCGGAAACCCTCGATCCGATCAACCTGTTGGGCGTGCTGCGTCGTGCTCGCGGGAGCTTTGTTATCGTGACCAACGAGTTTGGTGTGGTACAAGGTCTGGTCACGCCGCTGGATGTGCTGGAAGCCATTGCGGGTGAATTCCCGGACGCTGACGAAACGCCGGAAATCATTACTGATGGTGACGGCTGGCTGGTAAAAGGCGGTACAGATTTGCATGCCTTGCAGCAGGCGCTTGATGTTGAGCACCTTGCCGATGACGATGATATCGCGACGGTCGCGGGCCTCGTGATCTCGGCAAATGGTCACATTCCCCGTGTGGGCGATGTGATTGATGTAGGGCCACTGCATATCACCATCATTGAAGCCAATGATTATCGTGTTGATCTGGTTCGCATTGTTAAAGAGCAACCGGCGCACGATGAAGATGAGTAAGCATTAACGTAACGGCATAATGGGCGTGATATGTCCATTATGCCGGGCGGGCGGCGGTTGGCTGCCCGCCAGCCATTTGGGAAAATCACGTAGCGGCATCGGCTGTGCGTACAAATACCCTTGCAAAATATGCACGCCATGACGGCGCAAATACTTCGCCTGTTCTTGCGTTTCCACGCCCTCCGCCACCAGTTCAATATTCAGTCTTTGCCCCAGCGCGATGATGATATCGGTCACCGTCGAGTTAACCGCGTCAGAACCTATAGCTGCGGTAAATGACTTATCAATTTTCAGCACGTCAGGACGTAATGTTTCAAGCCAGGAAAATGAACTGTTGCCGGTGCCGAAGTCATCAATCGCCAGTTTGACGTTTTTACGATGTAGCTCGCGGGCAATCCGATAATCAACATCCAGTAAGGCATCGCGTTCGGTGATTTCGAGGATCAGTTGCTGAATCGGGTGAGCGCTAAACCAGTACTGATTGAGATCTTTTATCAGCACACCACGGCGAAAATGGCTGGGTGCGACGTTAATGCCAACATGAAACTGACTACTCATCGGGAAAACATGGCGCTGACGAATGGTTTCTGCCATCACATAGCGGGTCAGTGGCACAATTAAATGATGTTCTTCCGCGATAGGAATAAACACATCCGGTGAAATCCAGCCCTGACGCGGATTATTCCAGCGCAGCAAAATCTCTACACCAATACATTGCTGGCTGCGCGCATTAAGCAAAGGCTGACAGAACAATTCGAACTCATGTTGCGCCAGGCCCAGATTGATTTCGCGGGAAAAGCTCATTCGGTAAGCGGTCGCCAGCCAGGCGATGTAGCCCACCAGTAAACTTAGCAGCACCGCCAGCGGTAATTGTGTTGGAAGATAGTGCCATGCCAGCGCCGTAGCCCCCGGACCATTAACGTTAATGGTAAAAGGAAAGCGTTGCGAAGAAACCTGATAGTTTTCATTGTCTTCAGGTTGCGGAAGGGAATCTACCAGCCCATTACCATAGAGCAAATGCCGTTTGTCCACCGTCAGGCTGGCGCTACTGATTTGCGGCAGTTGTGGCTCAAGGAGCATTGCCGTCAGTAAGTCGATGTTAATCATCTCCATGACCCCAGCATTGCTACTGCTCGCTGCAGGCGTCCATTGAATCAAAACCGGACTGCCTTTAATCAGGACACGGTCGGTCGTCAGGCGTAAAAGTGGTTGCGGTGCAGGAAGTTCAGCCAGAATGTCCACGACGGGCACATTGCGATAACCAAAAATGCTGGAGCAATAAAGTGTGCCGTCTTGCACCAGGCCAATGGATCGCACAGTTTGGAGTTTTGCCGCCTGTTTACGTAATGGCAAATGGGCGACAGAGCAGGGCAGACCAATCAGCGGAAGCAAGACTTCGCTACCTGCCTGTAGGGGAAGCAGTACTTTATCTAATTCTTCTACAGCGTGATTGGCGAATTGTACTACCCGTTGTTGATTTAAGTTACGCTGTGAAATAAATCGCACGCTCAGGGTCGAAGCGAGCGTAACGAGTGCGCAAATCGTACAAACAATCATTCGATTACGGCGATAGGTTTTAATGATCCGTTGTGCTTTTTGCATGCGGGCCACCCTGTAAGCGTATGGCGACAAACGCCTGACGCAACAGTGGAAGTGTAGTGGGGAATATTACAGCAGACGAGAAAGCGGGGATAAATTCGCCCATCCGTTGCAGATGGGCGAGTAAGAAGTATTAGTCACACTGGACTTTGATTGCCAGACCACCGCGTGAGGTTTCGCGGTATTTGGCGTTCATGTCCTTACCGGTTTCGTACATCGTTTCGATGACCTTATCCAGCGAGACGCGCGGTGCACTGGTGCGGCGTAGAGCCATCCGTGCGGCGTTAATCGCCTTCACAGAGGCAATGGCATTACGCTCAATGCACGGCACCTGAACCTGCCCTGCAACCGGGTCGCAGGTTAAACCAAGGTTGTGTTCCATGCCAATCTCCGCCGCCACGCAAACCTGTTCCGGGCTTCCGCCCAGCAGTTCTGCAAGACCCGCAGCAGCCATTGAACAGGCAACACCCACTTCGCCCTGGCAACCAACTTCCGCACCGGAAATCGAGGCGTTCATTTTATACAATGCACCAATCGCGCCCGCTGCCATAAAGTAACGGGTATAGATGTCCGGGCTGACCGATTCAATAAAGTGGTCATAGTAAGCCAGCACTGCCGGAACGATACCGCAGGCACCGTTGGTTGGCGCAGTTACCACACGACCACCGGCGGCGTTTTCTTCGTTAACTGCCAGCGCAAACATGTTTACCCAGTCAATGACATTCATCGGATCGTTAGACAGTTTATCGCTGGAAACCAGCATCCGGCGCAGCGCCGACGCACGGCGGGGAACACGCAGTGGGCCTGGCAATACGCCTTCGGTGTTCATGCCTCGATCGATACATGCCTGCATGGTTTGCCAGACATGCGCGAAATACTCGTCGATCTCTTTCTTGCTGTGCAGCGCCAGTTCGTTCTGCATAGCGAGACCAGACAGCGAATAGCCGGTTTCATTACAGTACGCGAGCAGTTCGGTGGCAGATTTGAACGGATACGGCACGCTCACTTCGTTGGCAGCATCCTGACCAAAGTGTTCTTCATCGACGATAAAACCGCCGCCGATGGAATAATAAGTTTTGCTGTAGACGACTTCATCGCCGTTATAGGCGTGGATTTGCATACCGTTTTCATGCAGCGGCAGGTTGCCGTTATGAAAACGCATCCCGTTGTCGCGCGGGAAATCCACTTCATGCTGTCCCTGTGCCAGCAGCAGACGTTCGCGCTCTTCTACGTCGCGAATAAAACCGGGAATACTGTCGATATCCACGGTGGCAGGTTCGTTACCTGCAAGACCCATAATAATGGCGATATCGGTGTGGTGGCCTTTACCCGTCAGCGACAGTGAACCATAAACGTCCACGGCAACGCGAGTAATGCTATCCAGTAAGCCTTTTTCGACCAGATCATCGACGAACTGTTTACCCGCCTTCATAGGCCCTACGGTATGGGAAGATGAGGGACCAATCCCCACCTTAAACATGTCGAATAGACTAATCACGATAATACTCCTGACAAGGTGACTGGACTTCCAGTAACGAACTAATAACAGCGCATAGTGTAAGAGGGAACGCGGCGACTGGCTTAACTATTCACATGAATTAAACTAATCAAAAACCGCGATTTAACTAATATTGCGATGATTGTCTCAAGTAGTGTTTTGTAGATGTAAAGATAAGTATAGTCAGGGTTTCACACCAATTTGCAGCGCCAGCTCACGAATTATGCCTGCGGTCATTCCCCATACAAAATACTGTTCGTACCAGGACAGCCATACCCGATGTGAATCGCCACGGCGGTAGATATCTAAAGGGTGATAACGACCCAGATGTAATGCCTGGGCGAGCGGCATTTCAAACACCGCCGAGACTTCATCTTCACTGGCGCGATACGGCAGATCGGGCGGGATAATGCCGACCACTGGGGTTACCTGATAGCCAGTTACGCTATCGACGGGCGGCAGCACGCCGATAACTTCAACGGCGGAAGGCGGTATAGCGACCTCTTCTTCAGCTTCGCGCAGCGCGGCGGCGATAACTGATGCGTCCGTGTCATCGACTGCACCTCCAGGGAATGCCACTTGTCCAGCGTGTTTACGCAGATGAATTGAACGCTGAGTCAGCAACAACCCCGGTTGCGGTCGACGGACGATGGGGATTAACACGGCAGCCTGACGATGATTTAGGGTTTCCCGGTTAATTTGCGGGCGCAAAAGTTGAAAGCGAGATAAAAAATCATCAAGCGTCAGGCTACGGTATTCCACGTCTTACTTCTCCAGTTGGCGTAATATCTTATTAACTTTATCAAAAGTTTCCTGATATTCCGCTTCTTCCTGGCTATCGGCGACAATTCCACCGCCCGCAGAGCAGTATATTTGTCCGTTAATGGCAGTCAGCGTGCGGATAGTAATGCTGGTATCCATGTTGCCGCAAAAGCTCAAATAGCCAATGCTGCCGCACCAGGCATTACGTCGCTGCGGTTCCAGTTCGTCGATAATTTCCATAGCCCGTACTTTCGGAGCCCCGGTTATTGAGCCACCAGGAAAAGCTGCGCGCAGCAGATCGCTGGCGTGTAACTGTTCTGGTAGTCGCGCCGTTATAGTGCTGACCAGATGATGCACGGCAGGGAAGGGTTCCACCACGAACAGCTCTGGTACTTTTACCGAACCGGCTACGGCAACACGACCGATATCATTACGCATTAAATCGACAATCATCAGATTTTCGGCACGATCTTTCGCTGAGTTCGCCAGTTTTTCTGCTTGTTTGCTATCTTCCTGAGGATCGGGCAGGCGTGGTAGCGTGCCTTTAATCGGGCGGGTCTGGATTTCACTATTATCACAAAGAATAAACCGCTCTGGCGAAAGGCTTAAAATTGCACCCTGTTCAAGACGTAAAAAAGCGCTAAATGGCGCGCGGTTGGCCTGATTAAGCTGAAGGAATGCCTGCCATTCATCGCCAGAATAGGTCGCATGAAAACGCTGGGCGAGATTCACCTGATAGCAATCACCGCTGTGCAGATATTCCTGTACCTGGCGAAATTTTTCGCCGTACTGCTCGCGGGTCATATTGGATTGCCAGTCGGAAGTGAGCGTGAAATCTTCCTGCGGCGAGAATTGCTGGCTTTCCAGCCAGGCCCGACGGGCATTGACATCATTATGACTCAGCAAAGAAACTGTATGACGCTGGTGGTCGACAATGAGCGCCCAATCGTAGATACCCACTGCCATATCCGGCAGAACGATATCTTGTTCCGCAATTTCTGGCAGTGACTCAAAACGGCGGCCCAGATCGTAGCCAAACAACCCCAGTGCGCCGCCCTGAAATGGCAAATCTTCGTTATGCGTTGGGCGAATGTCTGCGCGATCCAGCACCTGCTGGAGCACCTGTAGCGGGTCATCAGTGGTCGTTGTGCGTTTTTCGCTTTCACTAACAACGGTTTCTTTACCGAAAGTGGTTAAAGTGCAAATCGGATCGGCGACCACAATATCAAAGCGGCTATACGGATGATCGGCATAGCCGGAGTGTAAAAGCATCGCCCACGGCAGGTGGCTTAAGCGGGAGAAATAAAATTCAGCGGCGTCCTGACGCCAGGGTAAAGTAATCACAGCGGGAGATAACGTCTTCATCAGTCCTGACTCTACTGGCTATGTGCCGGGTAGCATGAAATAATTAGCGCCAACAATTTAGCAGGAGTTAACAATGTTTGCAGGTTTACCTTCACTCACCCATGAACAGCAGCAAAAAGCTGTCGAGCGGATCCAGGAACTGATGGCACAAGGGATGAGCAGCGGCCAGGCAATCGCGCTGGTGGCAGAAGAGCTGCGTGCCAACCACTCCGGCGAGCGAATCGTGGCGCGTTTTGAGGATGAAGACGAGTAACACACTAATCCGTATCGATTTCGTTATAGAATCCGATGATTATTTGATTGTGAGAAAAAGGACGCTTTTTATATGTGATTAAAAGCGTCCTGACCCATTTATGCTGATATAAATTAAACTCAGACCAGTGCTTTTAGTTCTTCCTGCATATATGTTGAAAAGTATTCAGGATTTTTAATTACAGTGCGTTCACCAGACTCCATTTTTTTTGCCCATCCAACCATTTTTTCCGTGAACCCAGGGTTCCAGCCTTCCTGGTCAGCTCGCGCCGTAATATCAGCGGCACTCGCGGGTACTCCCAGTTCTTTTAAATATTTAAAGATTCCCTTCGCTGTGCTTTCATTCATCGAACTTGGTGTTGGCGCTGATACATCCATGGCACCAATGAAATCCAGGGCTTTATCTATTACAGCAGGCATATTCTTATCCTTAAAATTAACCATGTTATCGATAAGGCTATATATGACCTTAATTTGCATCTAATATCAAAGGGATTATAACGATATGGCACGAGTTAACCTGTTGACATTCAGGTGTTTTAAAGGTAGCAGCTCATGGTGTGTTATCCAGTAAGATGGAGAAAATTAACGGTCAGTCCGCACGCTATAACCAGATTGTTCAGCTAAGAAAGAAAACCAGAGGTGCTAATCGAAGGGCGAACACAACGGCATGGTTATGTTTATTTATATAGTTAGCTTTATAGCTAAAATTGAAATTATAAAAATAAATAATGAATTAGCAGGAGCATCAACAGTAATATCTTAATCTCTGGTCGATTTATGTAAAACCGACCAGTATTATCGATAAATTATCGTCTGACTTATTTTGCTTCGATAAAGCTTACACCGCAGCCACAATCTTAATTTCAACTTTATACTTCGGGTTCATCAGCCCCGCTTGCACCGTGCAGCGCACCGGCGCATGACCCGCCACAACCCAGGCATCCCACGCTTTATTCATCGCCGCGAAGTCGTTTTTATCAGCCAGGAAAATGGTGGCATCCAGAATGCTCGATTTATTGCTGCCCTGTTTTTCCAGCACGGCGTCAATCTGTGCCAGCGTGTTGGCGGTTTGCTCAAAGGCATCGGCGTCGAGGTTTTCCGGTACACCAGTGTAGTAGAGCGTGTTGTTGTGGATTACTACATCAGACCAGCGGGCTTCAGCATCGATACGAACGATAGTCATCATTTTGTCCTCATTATACTTCCATTTTCGTGCTGCAAAGACTGCCACAATGTGAGGTCGCCGTCACCACTTCAACTGGCGAAAGCGCCCTCATCCTGACATAATCCCTGTTCAAATCAACAGGGGGTAGTGTGACGGACGATTTTGCACCAGACGGTCAGCTGGCGAAAGCGATACCAGGCTTTAAGCCGCGAGAACCACAGCGACAGATGGCGGTAGCCGTCACCCAGGCGATAGAAAAAGGCCAGCCGCTGGTGGTGGAAGCAGGAACCGGTACGGGCAAAACCTACGCTTACCTGGCTCCTGCGCTGCGGGCGAAAAAGAAAGTCATTATCTCGACCGGCTCAAAAGCGTTGCAGGATCAGCTCTACAGCCGCGATTTGCCAACAGTCTCAAAGGCATTGAAATATACGGGCAACGTGGCGCTGCTGAAAGGACGCTCAAACTACCTCTGCCTCGAACGTCTCGAACAGCAGGCGCTGGCGGGGGGCGATCTGCCGGTACAAATCTTAAGCGATGTGATCCTGTTGCGCTCCTGGTCTAATCAAACAGTCGATGGTGATATCAGCACCTGCGTCAGCGTGGCGGAAGATTCACAGGCGTGGCCGCTGGTCACCAGCACCAACGACAACTGTCTTGGCAGCGACTGCCCGATGTATAAAGATTGCTTTGTGGTCAAAGCACGTAAAAAAGCGATGGACGCCGATGTGGTGGTGGTAAACCATCATCTCTTTCTGGCGGATATGGTGGTTAAAGAGAGTGGATTTGGCGAACTGATCCCGGAAGCGGACGTCATGATCTTCGACGAAGCCCACCAGCTACCGGACATTGCCAGCCAGTATTTTGGTCAGTCACTCTCCAGTCGACAACTGCTCGACCTGGCAAAAGACATCACCATCGCCTACCGCACCGAATTAAAAGACACCCAGCAGTTACAAAAGTGCGCTGATCGTCTTGCCCAGAGTGCGCAGGATTTTCGTCTGCAACTCGGTGAGCCAGGTTATCGCGGTAACCTGCGTGAGCTGTTAGCTAATCCGCAAATTCAGCGGGCATTTTTACTGCTCGATGACACCCTGGAACTTTGTTATGACGTGGCGAAACTGTCACTGGGGCGTTCCGCCTTGCTGGATGCGGCATTTGAGCGCGCCACGTTGTATCGCACACGGCTGAAGCGGCTAAAAGAGATCAATCAGCCGGGCTACAGCTACTGGTACGAATGCACTTCGCGCCATTTTACTCTGGCTCTCACGCCGCTCAGCGTGGCGGATAAATTCAAAGAGTTAATGGCGCAAAAGCCCGGTAGCTGGATCTTCACCTCAGCAACGCTGTCGGTGAACGACGATCTGCATCATTTCACCTCGCGGCTTGGGATAGAACAGGCGGAGTCGTTGCTATTGCCAAGCCCGTTTGATTACAGCCGCCAGGCGTTACTCTGTGTGCCGCGCAATCTGCCGCAAACCAACCAGCCAGGTTCTGCTCGCCAGTTAGCGGCAATGCTGCGACCGATCATCGAAGCTAACAACGGTCGTTGTTTTATGCTTTGTACCTCGCACGCCATGATGCGCGATCTGGCCGAGCAGTTCCGCGCTACCATGACGCTTCCCGTTTTGTTGCAGGGGGAAACCAGTAAAGGCCAACTGTTGCAGCAGTTTGTCAGTGCCGGTAATGCGCTTCTTGTGGCAACCAGTAGTTTCTGGGAAGGGGTGGACGTGCGTGGCGATACATTGTCATTGGTAATTATCGACAAATTGCCGTTTACCTCGCCGGATGATCCACTGTTAAAAGCGCGCATGGAAGATTGTCGTTTGCGCGGTGGCGACCCGTTCGATGAAGTGCAACTACCAGATGCCGTCATTACTCTCAAACAGGGGGTAGGGCGACTGATTCGCGACGCCGACGATCGTGGCGTGCTGGTGATTTGTGACAATCGGCTGGTGATGCGTCCTTACGGCGCGACGTTTCTCGCCAGTCTGCCGCCCGCGCCACGCACCCGTGACATTGCCCGTGCGGTTCGTTTCCTTGCGATACCATCCTCCAGGTAATTTGTTACGGAGTATGGTATGATGCGCGCCTTTTTATTGAAAAAAGCACGAAGACCCATGCGAATTCTGGCTATCGATACCGCGACAGAGGCCTGCTCTGTCGCCCTGTGGAACGACGGTACTGTCAACGCTCATTTTGAGCTTTGCCCTCGTGAACATACTCAACGAATCTTACCGATGGTGCAGGATATCCTGACCACCAGCGGAACTTCCCTCACTGATATTAACGCTCTGGCTTACGGGCGCGGCCCCGGTAGCTTTACCGGCGTGCGCATTGGTATTGGCATCGCGCAAGGGCTGGCGCTTGGCGCGGAATTACCGATGAGTGGCGTCTCCACGCTAATGACGATGGCGCAAGGGGCGTGGCGCAAAAACGGCGCAACCCGCGTGCTGGCAGCCATTGACGCGCGAATGGGCGAAGTTTACTGGGCCGAATATCAGCGTGATGAAAACGGTATCTGGCACGGTGAAGAAACCGAAGCCGTACTCAAACCCGAAATCGTCCATGAACGAATGCAACAGCTTTCCGGCGAATGGGTGACGGTAGGGACGGGCTGGCAAGCTTGGCCGGATCTCGGTAAAGAGAGCGGGCTGGTTTTGCGCGATGGCGAAGTGTTACTGCCTGCTGCTGAAGATATGCTGCCGATTGCGTGTCAGATGTTTGCCGAGGGTAAAACGGTGGCGGTGGAACATGCCGAACCGGTTTATTTACGTAACAACGTCGCATGGAAGAAACTTCCGGGCAAAGAATGAATCTTAAGAGTATGCCCTGAGAAAAAAAGGAGTCGCACCATGGCGGTTCAAAAGAATGTTATCAAAGGCATACTGGCAGG
>ERZ1643249.1771-NODE-1771-length-21120-cov-6.934963_pt1 | contig 21120 bp, 28 predicted proteins | sample MGYA00579263_ERZ1643249 | MGnify/ENA primary metagenome ERZ1643249 (study PRJEB29033, sample SAMEA4952264) | chicken gut metagenome | biome: Broiler Chicken; feature: Gastrointestinal Tract; material: Caecum | place: Ireland | collected 2018 | study: Broiler... | reverse complement strand
TATCTCGCAGGGCCTCTACCTTCTGATACTGTGTCTGATACGTGTAGTTGACATGTTGAATGCTCAGTGCATGCACAACAATTCCCCCTTTTCTCTCTATACACAGAGCTTACGCTCCATGCTCCACTCTCATAACAGGAAGGCGCACACTGCCCCAGGTCTGCTGAGGCCACTGCACCCGATAGGGCAGCTCCTCTTTCTCCAGAGTAAATGCAATGGCGTGTTCCAGAAAATCATGGCGCTGCTGCTTGTCTCCCACAGGCTCCACCACCGCCAGATCGGCGCTGTATGTGCCAGACACCAGGGCATCCGTGTCCAGCGTCAGGGTGAGCCTCTGTTCCGCCGTCCCATCACTGGCAAACGGCTGAGATACCGCCGTGGCCACCGGTGTTCCCCGGGCATTGGCCACGGTCAGCCGAAGATGCTGCCCCTTTCTCGACTCTTTGCTGCTCAAATCCAACTGAAGGTTGAGCCAATGCTCCTTCTGGCTCACCCGCGCCCGCTGCATCCGCACTAGCTGCGCCGTTCCCTTCCGGGGCACATCGGTGAAATCATAGCTGTCTTGTACCGTCAGGCGCTGCATCATATAGTGGTCAATCCCCTGTTCCACATCGCCGTCGTACACCACCCGTCCGCCGTCCAGTACGATACAGCGGTCACACAGGCTGCGGACGGTATCCATGTTGTGGCTGACCTCCTGGGTCTGGACCACCTCAGGGCTGGTGCTCTGCTCCTGGGGCTGAGGGCTTGTGCAGGCCGTCAGCCCCAGGAGAATCAAGGCCAGCCCCAAACCGTAATTACGTTTTGCCATCAAAATCAATCTTCAAAGCCTACATCCGGACCCTCAACGTCGGGATCGCCGCCAACAATCACACCAGATGTGCGCATCAGATCCTCATCCTCAAACTTGGTGATCTTCACTTCCGGCTCCATAAACAGCTTCTTCATAGGTGTTAGCTCCTTACTCAATCAAAATATTTTGTCCCTCTGGTCTGGCATAGTCGTCAGCCATCAGCTGTGAGCTGTCCCTAACTCCTTGATTTACCATCGGTACACTGGGATTTATCATACCCAGTCCCCCCTGTTTTGTCAAACCGGAATTATCAGATTTCATTTTTTGTGGTTTCACTCTGTTCCACATGGCAACAATCGCATAAATCCACAGCATCCTATCTCAGACATAGGGGAAAAGCCCAAGGATTTATAAAAGGCAATGGTTTTGGGCGTGTCATCTGTGGCCAGTTCCATCTGGCGCACGTGGCTGAACCGGTCCAACACCGCTTGCAGTAACACCGTTCCAATTCCTCTTCTCTGATGCTCCGGGAACACCAGGATATCCTGTACAAACACGATGGTATATCCGTCTCCCACGGTACGAATCAGGCCCACAAGCTGCCCATTTTCATATGCCGCAAGGGTCAAAAGAGAGTGTTCAAATCCCTGCCGCAATGTGTCCGGGGCATCGGTGTAGGCCGTCCAGCCTACGCTGGTATACAGGGGCAAAATTTCCTGTTCGTTGTAAGTTCGGTATTCTCTGATTTCCATATCAGTAACCTCCAGTTTTTCGTTTTTGGATGTTACCTGTTCAGCGCAATCTCATTTCACACCCTCCATTTATTCATCCGGTTCGTCCAATACCCACGGCAACGTCACGAAAAATTCCAGGTCAAAATGGGGCTCTGGAAATCCTGGGGCTCCATATGGGTACGGGTTGTGGCCACACCCGCCCCCTCCCCAGGAATATTCCTCAAGATCTTCCCGTTCCTTTTCAAGCATTTGACCAGCAACGCGATAACTAATCTCATACAAATGGCCTTTCTCATTGTGGTCCAGTTCACACACATAGGTGGATTTCTCCGGCACAATGGAGAATTTGTCCAGCAGTTCCATCATCGAAGGCAGAAGAAGCCTCTGTTTTGCCAACGCCAAAAAATTGCGGCAATGACCACATGTACACGGCCACTCTTCCGACTGGCTGTACCACTCTTTGGTGCGCTCCAAATCTATCACGACCTCAGAGCCCAGTATCTCTCCTCTGTATTGACTCATAAGTCACCTCCTGGATTTGCGCTGCTTACCGTGATGCAAAATATTTCTATCATTTTCAATATAGCACATAGCAACAGGAAAGAAAAGCAGCTATCTTCTCTTGCCGCTCTTCCCAGGTACCTATATAATAAAGGACAATCAATCCTGTATGGATACAAGGAGGAAAACCATGAACGTTACCTGCTTTGGCGACTCCAATACCTACGGCTATGACCCCAGCTCCTTTCTGGGTGGACGGTATGACCCAGATCACCGTTGGGTGGATATTCTTGCTGCGGAAACCGGCTGGACTGTATACAACATGGGACAAAATGGCCGAGAGATTCCCACGGCTCTCCCTTCCATTCCCTCTGACACCGATCTACTGATTCTCATGCTGGGCACCAACGACCTACTTCAGGGCCTCAGCGCTGAGATGGCAGCGGCAAAGCTGGAATGTTTTGTTCAAAAAATACCGCTTCCCCCCGAACAGATCTTGCTCATCGCCCCGCCGCCCATGACCCTAGGGGAATGGGTACCCAGCCAGCAGCTCATTGACCACTCCCGTACCTTTGCCCAAAACTGTGCCGCACTGGCCCAGCGACTTGGTATCCACTTTGCCAACGCTGGAGACTGGAACATTCCCCTGGCTTATGACGGCGTTCATTTTACCCAGGAAGGCCACAGAGTCTTTGCCGCCGGACTTTTGAACGTACTTTCCACGCTCCCTTTCTGAAAAGGAATTGTCTTTCTCTTCAAAACACCGTATAATGGCCATAAGACACATCATAAAGGTGGGATTACAATCATGGCGAGAGTATCCACAAAAGAGAATAAAAATATTTACCACAAGACCCGGGAGGCACTGCATCTCACCCGAGAAGCGGCAAGCGAATTGCTGGAGTCCATTGCGCCGGAACGCATTGAGCGGATTGAAAACGAGCGCTGTTACCCCCATCCGGATGAAGTGCTGATTATGGCCAGGCAGTACAAGCAGCCCAACCTCTGCAACTATTACTGTGCCAATCAATGCCCCATCGGGCAGCAATATGTGCCAGAAGTAAAAGTCAAGGAGCTATCCCAGATCGTTTTGGAGATGCTGGCCTCTCTCAACTCCATGAACAAGCGGAAGGACCGTCTGATTGAGATCACCGCAGACGGTATGATCAGCGACGACGAACTGACGGATTTTATCTTCATTCAACAGGAGCTGGAGCGCATTTCTATCACGGTTGAAACCCTCCAGCTCTGGGCAGAGCAGATGCTGGCCACTGGCGCCATTGACGCCCAACAATACCACATGTGCAAGGAGCGGCTGGACAAGTCAAAGAATTAACGGGGCAAATTTTCTATCACAGGGGAAATAGACCGCTTTAATTTGCGGTATCTGTCATGGTATCCATCTCACCCGAATGGTAGAATATCTCCGTAACCGGAGATCGCACATTCTGAGATGTCCCCCTCTATACGTGCATGGGAGCCGGTTATTACACCGGCTCCCATGCACCATTCTCTCATATTTTCACCCTGAGGGCCTCACAGAATTGTGAGGCCCTTTTTACAACTCCCACAAAACACAGAAAGTAGGATGAACAACCGTATGGACGACGGCATAGGCACAAAAAACACGCAACTACTCTGGATTCACTGGTCAAACCACGTCATATCCTTCCACGAAGAGGCCGGATATGAGCGACTGGAATTCCCTACCTATGAGAAAAAAATGGAATATGTTTTTGGAAAGACTTCCAATGGTTTTCGCATCCAATAACAAGCCCTCTGCAAAGGCACTTGCATTCTTAAAACGTGAGTCTACCGCAACTCCTGTTGCAGTGGCCTCACGTTTCTACCTTCTGGCATGGAAGTTACTTTCATAGCATTTCCGCCTTCTGTATGCTATAATGGCCGTGAGAACGAGGACAAAAGGAGGTATCTGCCATGGCCTTGGAGAATGGGGAATGGATCATGCGGGGACTGGAATGGGACAACCCCTACCGCATCCGCAGCTGGCAGGAGCTCATAGACTGGGTGGACGAGGTGGGTTTTCTCCCCCTATTCAAAAATGAAATCGACGGGTTCTCGGTGGAAGAGCACACCTCCAACCTCTACTGGTGGAGTGGTGACCCGGAGCAAGACCCCTGGGAGTGGCGGAAGTTCATCGCCCGCAGTGGCCATGTGGCCTACGGCAAATTTTTCGGCAAAAAGGCCGGATTCATCTCTAAGACCTGGTTCCCCCACTTCGCCAACTGGCGGCGGGACGGCTACGACTTTGACAGCCGGTGGGACGAGGAGCTGGCCAGTCTGCGCCAGAAGCGCATGATGGACCAGTTTACCACCCAGGAGGAGCTGTTCTCCTTTGAACTCAAACGCCTGGCTGGATTCGGCAAAGGTGGCGAGAAGAATTTTGAGGGCACGGTCACCGATCTTCAGATGTACGGGTATCTGCTAATTCGGGATTTTCGTCGTCGCCTGAACAAAAAGGGCCAGCCCTATGGATGGCCTGTCTCAGTCTACACCACACCGGAGGCTCTCTGGGGCTACGAACACATCTCCTCTGCCTATCACCAGGAACCCAGCCAGTCCAGACAGCTGATTTATCAGCAAGTACAGAGGAATTTCCCAGCGGCCACAGAGGCCACCCTCCACGCTGTCCTGAGCTGGGGTAAATGAAGGGAGCAAACCAATTATGATACGAGATATCTGCAAAGATGAGACCTTTCTGGCCCAGAAGGCAGAGCCCGCCACAACGGAAGACCAGTCCGTGGCCGCCGACCTGCTGGAGACTCTGGAGCACCACAAGGAGGGCTGTGTAGGCATGGCCGCCAACATGATCGGCGTCAACAAGCGCATCATTGCCTTTGACAACGAGGGCACCTATATGGTTATGTTCAACCCGGAGATCGTCAAGAAGTCCGGCCCATATGACGCCGTGGAAGGCTGCCTCTCCCTCACTGGGACCCGCCCCGCCAAGCGGTGGAACTCCATCAAAGTGCGCTGGCAAAACGAGAAGTTCCAGGAACGGCTGAAAACCTTCACCGGCTGGACCGCTCAAATCATCCAGCACGAAATCGACCACTGTGAGGGTATTATCATATGAAAAAGTGTAAAATCACCGTCATGCGCATCACCCAATATCCAGACCTGATGGCCCAGTACGAGAATCCCATCTCCCACGCCTGTGACATGGAAGTAGGACAGGTCTTCCTCGCCAACGGCTGGGAAAAACCAGTTGGCTTTTGCCAAAGCGCCTGGGACACTCTCTCCCCCTTTGTTCTGGCCCTGAGCCATGGGGCAGAGAATTTCTATGACGGCTGGATGAAAAATCCCACGTCCGCCATGCTCTCCTGCAACGATGGCTTTCGTCCGGTGAGTTTTCTGGTGGAAGCCCTGGACGAAGACGCAGAGTGAGGAGGAATCGCCATGTTTGAAAACGAAGGAACCGTGGCCACCGAACAATGGATGAAAACTGCAATTTGCTACTATTCCCGGCACCACGGAAACACCTTGAAGGTATTGGAGGCCATGGCAGAGGAAGGCGAGGTAGACCTCATCGACGTGACTACTCGCCAGCTCGTCCGACTGGAGGAGTATGACTGTGTGGGCTTCGCCTCCGGCATCTACGGTTTTGAATTTCAAAAGGCCGTGGTGGAGTTTGCCCGTCAGTATCTGCCCCAGGGCAAGCCGGTCTTCTTCGTCTATACCTACGGCGGGGCGAAAGGCACCGGCGCAAAAGCGGTGGCGGAAATTGCCCAGGAGAAAGGCTGCCCAGTTCTAGGCGAGTTTTCCTGTAAAGGCTATGACACCTTCGGCCCCTTCAAGCTGGTGGGCGGTATCGCCAAAGGACACCCGGACACCGAGGATTTAAAGCACGCCCGCCAATTCTATCGAGCCATTCAAGAGACCTATCAGCGAGGTGAATCGGTATGAAACTCGCCATCCTCTCCGACACCCACGGCCTGCTGCGGCCCCAAGTGGTGGAGCACCTGAAAACCGCAGATGCCATCCTCCACGGCGGCGACATCAACAAGCCCGCCATTGTGGAGCAGCTGCAACAGTACGCCCCCCTCTACATCGTCCGGGGGAACAACGACAAGGAGTGGGCAGAAGACATCCCCCACGACCTCACCGTCACGTTAGAGGGCATCACCTTCTTCCTGGTCCACAACAAAAAAGAGGTCCCAGTGGACCTCTCAGGGGTGAATGTGGTGGTATTCGGCCACTCCCACAAGTATGTACAGGAGGAAAAGGACGGCCTTCTCTGGCTCAACCCCGGCTCCTGTGGCCCCCGACGGTTCCACCAAGAGATCACCATGATGATGGTGAAGATTGAAGACGGAACGATTCAGGTAGAGAAGATCGAGATCCCCCATGAGACGCCATGAGAAAACAGCTTTCTTCCCACACATTTGATTTCCGTCTCTATCTCTCTTTGCTGGTCATGGGCCTATGTCCTGCCATTTATACCACTGTTCGCATCCATTTCTTAGGTCAAATGCCTGACCCATGGGCCTATTCCATTGCGGGACAGCTTGGATGGGTAAATCTGGCCTATGAAGTTATTCAAGAGGCCGTTCTGCTCCCCCTGTTCTACTTTTTGGGCCAATCAGGAAAGGAGACCACTGAATTTCATAACCGAGTCCGAAGTGGCCTACTTGTCACCGCCTGCATCTATACAGTCATGTCTCTGGCGCTGTGCGTCTTGGTGCGCCCCTTGCTGCACTGGATGGCGGTGGACCCCGGCATGGTAGATGCCTCTGCATCCTACATCCGTCTGGAGTGCTTGGCCAATGGTCTGGGCATGTTGGGCTCTTTTGCCCTGGTGGCACTGATCACCCTGGGCCAAACCAGATATCTCTATCTTCTGACCCTAGCCCGGTTTCTTTTGAGTATGGTTCTGGATACCTTGCTCATCTCTCCCCTGCCCTGCTCCCTCCACCTGGGCATCAATGGAGTGGGATATTCCAATCTTCTCGTCAACACCTTGCTGCTGATGGTCTCCCTTTTGATGCTGTCCAGAGAAGGCGTTCGACTATTTGCCAGGGAACCTATCTCTTTTGGCTGGCTGAAAGAGTTTTTCAAAGTAGGAGGTCTTTCCGGCCTGGAGTCCTTTGTGCGGAATCTGGCCTATATGCTGATGATTGTGCGCATGGTGAATGTCATCCAGGAACAGGGCCTCTATTGGGTTGCAAACAACTTTATCTGGAGCTGGCTTCTGCTTCCGGTGACACAGCTGGCAGAGGTCATCAAACGAGAGGTTTCCTCCGATCCCGCATCTTGCCCGGTGCGCCAACGTACCTACTTTGCTCTCACAGGCGTGATCTGTGTGATATGGCTGGGTTCCATCCCTCTCTGGAAACCATTTATGCAGTATGTTCTGGGCTATACTGACACGGACGCCCTGTTCCGCTTGGTACTGCTCTTGCTGGGCTTTTATATGGTATACGCCTTTCAGAATGTGTTTGATGCCATCTTCTATGCGTTGGGCAAAACCAATTACATGCTGTTTGAGTCCATAGCCACCAATATGCTGTATTACGGCGGTGCCTTTCTTCTCTATTGCACCGGGGTCTGGCCCCCTTCCCTCCCCGGGATTGCACTGCTGTTCGGCTTTGGCATGGCCTTTGACGGTATTGTGTCCCTGCTGGCCTACCTATATTTAATGAAAAAGAAGCGTTTTGCGCAAAAAAGCTAACATCAACAGAGCATGCCTTCCAAACAAATCGGAAGGCATGCTTCTTTTTTGTCAGGAAAACGGGCAAACATTCCAGTTTCCCTTGGTAGCTTTTTTCTCGTGAGAACGGTATACTGGACATATAAGACACGGGAAACCAGGAGGAATACACCATGAGTTTGGGAAGCAGTTTATACCACGCCCGGAAAAAGAGCGGGCTGACCCAAGAAAATGTAGCAGAAAAGCTGGGGGTCAGCCGCCAGACCATCTCCAAATGGGAGACCAATGAGACATTGCCTGATATTCGCCAGTCCAAAGGACTGGCTATGCTCTACCACATGACTTTGGATGAGCTCATTGAGTACGACTTTGACGAGCAGCAGGCCCAACAGATGATTGACAGCGTCAGCGACGAGGCCCAGGCCCGTATTGACTGGAACAAGGTATGGAGCAAGAAATATCCGGTGTTGGCTACATACCACAAAACGGTACGCATCAACGACTACGCCCCTGCCCTGCGGGAGATGCTCACCCAGCTGCGGGTGGACTACGGCTACAACCACACCGACGCCCTACTGGTGCTCAAAGACATTCTGGCCCGGGTCTGGAAGGGACAGATGTAACCCCTCAGCGATGTCCACCCTGCCGCCGATGGAAGTCCGTCTCAATGGCGTCCTTCCAGTGGGCATCTAAGGAGGCGCTGCACCGGACGGCGCTCACCGCCTGGCTGATGGTCTCGTAGTTGAGCTGGGTGCCCTGGCTGTCACAGTGGTAGTTTACCGCTCGGTCCGGGGCAATGCCTAACTCTCCCGCCGTCTCCACGGCGTCAATGTTGGCCCCCAGAAAGAGGAACTCCCAGCCGCACTGTTCTTTTTGCCGCTCAATCATCTTTTTGACCTGCTGGGCAGAATAGCGGCGGCTGGCGTTCTCCATGCCATCGGTGGTGATGACAAAAAGGGTGTGTTCCGGCACATCCTCTGGGCGGGCATACTTGTGGATGTTTCCAATATGATGGATGGCCCCGCCCATAGCGTCCAGCAGAGCGGTACACCCCCGGACGTAGTACTCCTTGCGGGTGATGGGCCGGACCTCTCCCACCTTCACCCGGTCGTGGAGCACTTGAGTGCGGTCGTCAAAGAGGATGGTGGAGACAAACGCCTGGCCGGGCTCCTGTTTCTGCTTTTCCAGCATGGCATTGAAGCCGCCGATGGTGTCCCCCTCCAGCCCCTGCATGGAGCCGCTGCGGTCCAGAATGAATACCAACTCGGTCAAATTCTTTTTCATAAAAATCCCCCTATTCTGTGTCGTTTACTTACAAACACAGGATAGGGGAATTTTCCTTCTATGTGGTCGCCTGGAAAGCGACAATTATATTCTCAACGGTGGAGCAGTCTGGAACAAGGCATCTGTGTCACATCGGCACGGGGTATGGTATCAACCTCCCAACAGGCTCTGATCAAAGGCGAACAGCGCCTCATTGATTTCAAAAATATTGTAGTTCTGATGGGCTATGAAATACTCCACGATGATGTCAAACTTGCTGGCATGAGAGAAGGCAAAGCCGGCCTTTTGCAGCAGTTCCTGAGCCTCGTCCAGAGGCAGCTCCAGAGCAATGGCAAAGGCCATGGCGGTGGGTTTGGAGGGCTTGTAGTGAATGTCCGAGCGAATCTTGGAAAAAAGTTTGCGGTCGATGTTGGCCTTTTTATAGCACTGGGCATCGGTGATGCCTCGCTCATCGATCTTCCGCAGCAGCATCTGGGAAAAGCTCTCGTCCAGCTGGCCCAAGGCCTCGTCCAGACTGAGGGGCGCCGAGGCGCACCACAGCTGGGCCTCCATGGGTTCCGCTTCCAAGGACATATCCCGGTGGCTTTGGGTATGCTCATCCACATAGTGGTCGTCAATGTAGGCGGCGATGTTGGAAAAGAGCTTGCCGCCGATGGTGTAGGCCGCCCGGTCGAAAATCACCAAGTAGACCGTCATATCATGGCAGAGCAAAAAGTCCCCAATGGTGTCCACCGCCACTTTGAGGGCCTGGTCTTTGGGGTAGCCGTATGCCCCGGAGGAAACGAGGGGGAAAGCCACCGTCTGGCAGCCATACTCCATCGCCAGTTCCAGAGAGGAACGGTAGGCGGAAATCAGCAGTTCCCGCTCCCCGTAATCTCCACCCCGCCAGATTGGGCCTACCGTGTGAATCACGTATTGAGCGGGCAGGCGATACCCCTTGGTGATTTTAGCCTGTCCCGTAGGACAGCCGCCCAGGGTGCGGCACTCCTCCAGCAGCTCCGGCCCGGCGGCGCGGTGGATGGCTCCGTCCACGCCGCCCCCGCCCAGCAAGCTATTCTTGGCGGCGTTGACAATGGCATCCACCTTCATGGTGGTAATATCATTGCGTACCATCTGTAAGGGCATAGGGCCACCTCCTTGGCGTTCTTCAAAGATCTATGTGATAGTCCTGGTCAATCAGGATGTATGGAACGTCATACTCCCGGCAAGATTCCAGTGTTTGGGCGTTGTCTCGGAGTAGAGAGTCCAGGGTACAATCCGAATCATCCATCCTGTGTTCCACAACACTGGCATACGCTTTGATCTCCTGGTAGTGGCTGCGGATATACGCCTCACTCATCACCAGACAGCGGTATTGAATTTGCGCACAATACGGCTCAGCAAAATCCTTTGCCCAGTCGAAAGGAATATAGCAGCCCTCTACAATGAGATTCTGCCCGTTTTCAAGGACTGTTTTGATGATTTCCCGCACCACAGGCCACAGGTAGTTCGTCAGCTCCCGGTCCTCGCTCATAGGTGTCAGTGTAGTATAGCCGCTGCGAATCAGTCCCATTTTCAGATGGTCGATGGACAGATAGGGGTATCCATACTTCTCCAAAAGCCTTTGGGCCAGGGCAGTTTTTCCCGTGTGGGACGCCCCCGCAATCAGAAAAACCATGTTGCTCCCTCCCCACTGTGTTGATCATTTTTATCATAACACGCGCTGTGCCATCTGGCAATCAGCGTGGGGGCAAAAAGAGAGAGGCTCCCCACACAGGCGAAGCCTCTCCTCATCGTTCAGCATTTTTCCAGATGAATGTTCAGGCGATACCGGGGTAGCCAGGTCTTCTCCTCCCCGCCATAGTCACAGGCGATGCTCTCCCCTCGCAGGACGGATAAAGCCAAACCAATCAGCCCCATATTGACCACGGTGTTCCAATTCCCCGCCATCAGCGGAAAGTTCGAGGCATACAGGGCATACCCCAGGTTCCATGCCACGCTACAGAGGGCCTGACCACATAGAACCACCAAAACCGTCAAAATCACGGCTTTCCCCAACTGGCTTCTGTGCTTGAGGCAGCGGCACCCAATCCACGCCATCAGCCCTACAAAGAGAAGTACAATGGCCAGAAACGGCCCCCATCCCAGCCGATAGATGATGGTGGTGAGAAAGGCGTCCGCCTCACAGTCGGGCACCATCATCTCAAAGGGCAGGGAGCTGTTCCATGTGCCCTCCCCCAGCCACCGGGACGCACCCAACACATCTCGGATGGTGCAAGCCTGGTACCCCATCCCCATGGGGTCTTGCTCCGGGTGGAGGAACACTTGCAGCCGCTGCACACCGTAGCCGAACCCAAACAAAACCATCCACGCCACGGCGGCAAAGAGCACACCACAGGTCAATACCAGCAACATGCCCTTCCGCTTACCCACGCCAAACCAATCATTCCAAGCCGCCGCCAACATAAGCGCAAACCCACTGACCAGCAGGAGCAGCAAGCCAAGCATGTGGGGGACTCGCATGCAAATCCACGCCAGTGGGGCACCGCCTCCTATGGCCAACACCAACCCCCACCAGCCCTTTTTACGGCAGGTATACACCCACAACGCATACACCACCGGGTAGCACAAGGTGACATATCGGGCATAGATGGCACCCCCATGGATTCGTGGGGACAGCGCCACCGCCACTACACCAGCCACCAGGGCACCTGCATAGATGATTCTACCGTGGCGAGCCAGCCGGGCATCGTCCAAAAAGTAGCCCAGCAAAAGAGCCCCACACCCCAAAATAAACACCGCCGCCGTCCTCATCGGATTGAGGTCCAGATTTGGATTCTCCCATGTGGCCGTGAGCCACAGCTGGAGAACGGTACCCAGCAAGGCCAGCAAGATGGTACCCATCAGCAGCCCCCACTGGGGTCTGGGGCGGTGGAGTCCATCCAGCTGGGCCCCAATGGCTACGGGGTCCCCCATCTCCTCCACCGCCAGCTGCTCCGGGTTTTCCTGCCCTTCCGCGGCAAAGGCATCCCGCTGGTCCTCCAGGTGCTGTCGCAGCTCCTGAGTCACCACAGGCCGGGCCCGCCTCCACTTGATCTGTTCCGCCACAGCCTCCAAATAGCCGTCTATAGTCTTACCCTGCCGCACAACAAGCTCCCCCTTTCAGCACCTGATTCACCGCTCGGGCGTAGTGATTCCAGGACTTCTCTTTTTCTTGCAGGGTTCGGTGTCCCTGCTCCGTCAAGTGATAGTACCGCCTGGGCTTCCCCGCCACCGCATCCTGCTCATAGGCACAGACACAGCCCTTCTCCTCCAGGCCGTGGAGCAGCGGATACAGCGAGCCCGCTTTTAGATGAAAGGTATCATCCGAGCGTTTTTTCAGCTCTTCAATCATCTGATAGCCGTACATGTCCTTTTCTTCCAGCAATTTCATCACCAGCAGTCCCATGCTGCCGCTGACCAAGCTCTTGTCCAGTTCCATAAGCCCCTCCTATATAGGTTATCTATATACCAGATTATATATAGGCGCTCTATATATGTCAAGGGCAAAATCGAGGCGGGCGCTGGATGCGCCCGCCTTGGTGGAACAGCAATGCTCACGCCATCTCAATGGCAACCTTGATGACTCCGTCCTGCCGATTCTCAAACAGCTGATAGGCCTCCTCGATCTGAGAAAGTGGATAAGTATGGGTAATCAGGGGCGTGGTGTCCAACTTCCCCTGTTCAATAAGCTGCAAGGTCTCCGGACAGTTGCAGCCGTCCACGCCGCCTGTCTTGAAGGTCAGATTCTTCCCGTACATATCAGGAAGGGGCAATGTCTGGGGGCCGTCATAGAGGGCCACCACGGTGACAATGGCGTTGGGACGGGCACACTCCCAGGCCATGCGGAAGGTCTCCTCGCTCCCCGCCACTTCCAGCACCACGTCGGCGCCCCCGCGGTCGCTGTGGGCCACCACAAAATCGTTCAGTCCGTTGGGCGTTGTGGTCAGCACATCGGGGTAGTGTTGGCGGACAAAGGCCAGGCGGCTCTCATCCAAGTCGCAGACAATGATGCGCTTGGGATGGTACAGAGTCACACACTGGAGGGTGCAAAGGCCGGTAGGTCCAGCGCCCAAGATGAGCACCGTGTCCTCTTCCTTGATTTCAGAAATCTGTGCGCCCCAGTAGCCCGTAGCCAGCACATCCCCCACCAGTAACGCCTGCAAATCGGTGACGGTGTCTGGAATCTTGTCCAGGCCCTGGTCTGCATAGGGCACCCGGACATACTCCGCCTGTCCGCCGTCAATACGGCACCCCAGGGCCCAGCCGCCATTTTGGTCGGTACAGTTATTCACCCATCCGTGCTGACAGAAAAAGCAGTCCCCGCAGAAGGTCTCCACATTCACCGTCACCCGGTCCCCAGGCTTTACAGTGGTGACCGCGGAGCCCACCTGCTCCACCACCCCCACCATCTCGTGGCCCATAGTGATGCCGGGTACTGCACGGGGCACGCTGCCGTGCTTGATGTGTAGGTCACTGGTGCAGATGCTGGCCAAGGTCACCTTTACAATGGCATCCCGGTCGTCCAGCAGCACCGGTTTTGGTTTGTCCATCAGTTCAAATTTCCCCTGTCGGATATAGGTATAGGCCAGCATAGCACTCCCTCTTTCCTTCGATAGTATTTTTATATTGTACTCAATCCCGACACAGAAATCAAGGGACCTCCCAGTCTATTCTATTCACTTTGACCGGAAACACATTTTTTATTGCAGAGTTTTTATGGATATGTTACAATACACTCAATATGAAGGGAGGACTACCCATGATTTGCACCCTGATGCACAAACGGCTAGCAGTGGCCGCGCTGGAACTGGACGAGGCCACCGGGTCGATTCGACATATCAGCACCGTCTACACACCAGAACACCTCCCGGTGGGCACCTGTACTCCCAGTGGAGAGGTGGACCGGGCCGCCCTGAACCAGTGGTGGACAGGCCGCTGCATCCCCGCCACCCGCATCGGGATACGGGAGGCTCTGGAGACGCTGGGATTGCCCAGCCCGCAGCTGTTGCCCCTGCGTAGCTATGGGCTGAGTCTCTCCGATCACTATTGGATTTGCCCTCAGGACGCTGGGGTCATCTGGGATACCATCAATTTCTACGACAATCCCTTCTCCGACAACGTGGGCAGCGTGCTCTTCGGCCAGCCCAAACCCAGCTCTGGGTTCGACTTCTGCTCCCCGGACAATACCACCGACGGGTATCTGAGAAAGTGCTGGAAGATCGTGGACGGCGCCCGCTGTCTCATCAAGGGCGGCAGCGCCCCCTTCCAGCAGCAGCCCTTCAACGAGGTCATCGCCACAGGGCTCATGGAGCGTCTGAACATCCCCCACGTCCCGTACCGTCTGCTCTGGAGCAACGGCCAGCCCTACTCGGTGTGTACCGATTTTGTCACCCCAGACACCGAGCTGGTCACCGCCTGGCAGGTGATGCAGACCCAGAAAAAGAGCAACAGCCAGTCGGCGTATCAGCACTTCATCTCCTGCTGTCAGGCTCTGGGTGTAGACTACGTGGTGCCCGCCCTGGACCAAATGCTGGTGGTGGACTATCTTCTGGCCAATGAGGACCGCCACCTGAACAACTTCGGCCTGCTGCGTAACCCCGAGACTCTGGAATGGCTGGGCATGGCCCCCATCTTTGACAGCGGCACCTCCCTGGGCTACGACCGAACCACCGAGCGGATTCCCATGGACCACGATGTGGTGTGCAAGCCCTTCAAAAACCACCACGACCAGCAGCTGAAGCTGGTCTCTTCCCTGGACTGGGTGGACTTTGAGGCGCTGTCCGACTTGGATGAGCTAGTTCGGGACACCCTGTCCGGCTCTCTGGCACAAGGCTGCGTGGGCGCTGACCGCATCGAGGCCATCGCACAGGCCGTCCAGCAGCGGGTCCAGCTGCTCCACCAGGCTGCACAGTCCCAACAGAGCCGCGATCTCTCCTCCACCGCCGACGATGTGGAGCAAAACGTGGCACAGAGCTACCAATAACAACGAACAAGGGCCTCCCACGGCGGGAGGCCCTTCTGTTATGTGTTTCTCAAAAAGACGTATAAATTCTCCTGGGAGTGTTGGGGTGAAACGCGGTAGTCCAAGTGGTCAAAGGCACAGAGGTCCTCCGGGCGCTCCACCCGGTGCTGGGCCATATACCGCACCATCTCTCCCCGGGCCATCTTGCACATGGTACCCTTTTCCACTACTTTGCCCCCCTGCTCTTCTCCGAACACACAGGTGATAAACCGGGTGTTGGGCGGCACATAGCGGGAGACGCACACGCTGTACTCCTTGGAAGCCAGATTGATGATGCAGTCCGTCTCCCCCCACAGGTCCCGGGCCAAACCATCGCCCCAGAAGGCATACAGGTCCTTGGCCTGGCCCACTGGGAGTTTAGCCTGCATCTCCAGGCGGTAGGGCGTCACACCGTCAAAGGGGCGCACCAGGCCGTAAAACCCGGAGAGGATACGCAAATGCTCTTCCACGTACTCCAGCTCCTCCTGGGTGAACACGCCAGGGGCCATATACCGATACTGAATCCCCTCATAGCTGAGAATGGCTGGGGTGAGGTTGCGGTACAAGTCCATGGTTTTAAGCCGCTCCACATTCAGCTGGGCGATCTGGTCGTTGCACTTCCAGAGCTTTTTCAGCTGGTCGTAGGACATGCCCTGGAGCACCTGGCACAGCTGCTGAGTCTGCTCCAGATGGGCGGGCAAGTTGCGCCAGGCCAGACTGTCCGTGTCCTCCCGCATCTTCTTGGCGGGGGAAATGATGATTCGCATGGCCAGTTACACCTCTCCGTCCAGGTAGGCCAAAATCTCGGCGGCGTTGGTGTCTGGCTTCACCTTGGGCATCACCTTCTCAATGACACCCTGAGGGTCGATGACATAGGTGGTGCGCACCACTCCCATACTCACCTTGCCATAGAGCTTCTTCTCCTGCCACACACCGTAGGCCTGGATGGCCTGCAAGTCGGGGTCAGCGAGGAGCACAAAGGGCAGCTCATACTTCTGGGCAAATTTCAGGTGAGAGGCCACGGAGTCCTTGCTGACACCGATGACCACCACGTCCCGCTGGGTAAAGCCCTCATAGTTCTGGGCAAACCCACAGGCCTGCCGGGTGCAGCCGGGGGTGTTGTCTCTGGGATAGAAATACAGCACCACTCGCTTTCCTGCAAACTGGGACAGGCTGACCTCTTGGCCCTCCTGATTTTTCAAGGTAAAGTCCGGGGCTTTGGTTCCCACTTCTAACATGACGATTCTCTCCTTTGCATGAGATGATTTCTGACCTTCATCCTACCACAGGATTTGACCCCACACAACCGCTTTTAGAGTCGCTTGTTGCGGCGTGCCGTCCACCGCACCATCCAAATCACGCCCCCCACGCAGACCACGATGACCACAATCACCGGGACAAAATACATGGCATACACGGCCAAGTAGGGGTTTCGGAAGAAGCCCAACAGTTCCTGCCACCAGGACTGGTCCACCTCTATGCGCAGATTTTCCTCTGGCAAAGTGTCCGAGACGTACTGATAGGTACGGGGCGCCACCTTTTCAAACTCCAGGTTGCTGTCCTGAAGCACTGGCATGTCCTCGTCCAGGTGGAGGTTGATGGTCAGGTTGGAAAAATCCTTCCACAGGGCCGCAGGCCGCAGGTAATACTCCAAGGTGCCCCGCTTGACATTGTAGTCGTAGTCTGGATATCCTCCCAGTCGGTAGGTGTAGGAGACCACAACGTCATACTGCTGGCGGGGTTCAAACTCCAAGGCAAAAAGGATGGTGTCCACGGTCTGTTTCTCGCCCACACCGGCGGCTTTTCCGTCCAGCACTACATACTGCCAGTCCTGGGTGTCGATCTGGGTGACATCCCCCAGGGTATAGCTCTCCACCACAACCGGTACCTCCTGCCCATCCACCAGGACGGTGACATTCCCCGCCTCCACGTTGGGTGAGAGGAACATGGAGGACGTGACAACCTGCTGGTCCGTGGTGTTCTCCATGGTATAGGTGGCCACGATCTCCGCCTTGGCCCCTTTCACGGTGATATCCAGCACCTCCGAGGTCACTGCAAGCTCTTGATTGTTCTCAAAGGTGATGGCGGTTCCCACATCTGGATTGGCAGGCGCAGCCATGTTGGCATGGGCCTTGGGGGTAAGCCAGAGCAAGAGAAGCAGGGGACATAGGGCCACAAGCTTACGTGGAATGACCTTCATACTACCATCTCCATTCCTGTATTCTCTCCCCATCCGAGACCTTATGGGTTCAAGTTCAGTGTATCAGAGTGGCATGGGTTCAGCAAGATAATTCCGCAGAAATCCAGCGTTTTTCCAGACCCAGACGCTCTGGCAACCACGGGTCATGTGAGATCAGCAAGAGGCCTCCCCGCCGCTCCTCCAGTCTGACCGCCAGCGCCTCCCGGGCCACTGAGTCCAGGTGGTTCAACGGCTCGTCCAGGAGGAGAAAGGGGGCCTCTTTCAGCAGAGCCCGGGTGAGCAAAATTTTCTTCCGCTCCCCGGGGGACAGATTCTTTCCATCCCCCGCAATGGCATATCCCAAAGGCTTGGCAAAGGCCAGGTCTGCCAAGAGCTGGGCAGCAGCTTCCCGCTCGTGCTCTGGTAAGAACAGATTGTCCCACACGGTCCCCGTGAAGATGACGCTGTCCTGTTCTTGTAGGGCCACACTGCGGCGCAGCCGCTGGAGCGATACCACCGCTCCCCTCTCGTCCAAAATTTCTCCCTGATCTGGCGGATAGATGCCGCCCAGAAGGGACATCAGAGTGGATTTTCCGCACCCGTTTCCCCCCATCAGCTGGCCCCTATCCCCGGTGGACAGGGTCCAATTCACCTGGGAGAGAACGGGCATGTCTTCCGCCGCATAGGAGAAGCTCACGTTGTGCAGCGCCAATGTCTCAGGGGACTGTATTGTCCCTTCGTCTGTTTCCTCCTCCCGGGCCTGATAGAAGTATTCCATCCGAGCGCCGTATGTTCTCTCGCTTTGGATGTCCTCCACCAGCTGCCGCACAGACACCCAGAACTGTTTGACGGTGGGAAGCAACAGATAGCCGCCCAACAGCCCGCCCAGGGTCAGCTGGCCCCGGGCTACCAGAACCGCTCCCACCAGGATGCACCCCACCTGGACGCCATAGTCCCAGAACCCTTGCAGCGTCTGGCTCATGGCGGTCTGGGCGCACTGCCGCCGTCCCGTGCACTTCCAATAGCGGTCAAACCAGCGTCTCATGCGGTCCAGCAGAAACGGGTGCAGCCCAAACCCGTGGCTAACATCTCGCAGCGCCAGCAATTCCAGCTCCAGCTGGGTCCGCTGCCCCTCATAGTCCGCCGTCTCCTTGTTCCACTCCGCCTTTCGTCTGGCCCGTGCAGCGTCATAGGCAACCGACATCCCGGACAGCACCAACACCCACAGGCAGTATCCCCAGGAGTAGCCCTGTCGCCCCACCATCCAGGCAAACAACACCCCATAGGCCACCATGGCTGGGGGACATCCCAGCAGACGGACCACACAGCAGTAGTACAGGGTCCGGTCCACCTCAAACCGATGGAGGTAGTCCCCGGCGTCCACCTGATGCAGGCTCTTGTGGGGCAAGCCCAGGGTGCTCTCCATCAAAAACATATCGTAGGCAGTGCCCTGGTGGGTGAGCAGCAAATTTTTCACCAAGGTCATCCCCGGCGCCACCAGCACCGTCACCAAGATACCGCCCAAGAACGCCGGAAACCGGGCCCCAATGGCGGCAACGTCCAAGGCCAGCAGAGCATCGGCCATATCTCCCAACAAAAGCGAGACCACCGTGGGGGCGGCCATGCCCAGCAGGCACTCCAGGCAGGTGGCCACGATGGCCCCTGCCATGAGACGGGCGCAGTCCAGGCGCATGTTCCGCCTTTTCTCACTCTTCACCGATTACACCTCCCCGCATATGGAGAATTTTGTCCCACCGCAGCGCTGCCCACGCCGTGTGAGTGCAAACCAGCATTGCTCCGGGGTAATCTTGCAGCACCTGGGTGAGGTATGCTACGCTCTCCCGGTCCAGGTGATTGGTGGGCTCGTCTAACACCAGTAGTTGGCTGTCCTTGGCCAGCGCTGCCGCCAGAAAGAACCGCTTTTGCTGTCCCCCGGACAGCTGGGCAAGCGGCTGCTCCATACACCCGGTCAATTGAAAGCCCACCAGATGACGGTGGAGGGCATTCGAGTCCATCCCCGGCGTTTTCTCCAGCTGCTCCGTCAGTTCTCCCACTGTCAGGGTGGTCTGTGCCTCCTCCTGGAGGGCATAGGAAAGGTCGGAACACCGCAGAACAATACCCGCATCTGCCCGCTCCAGCCCCAGCAGAATACGCAGCAAAGTGGACTTTCCAGACCCGTTTTTGCCCTGGAGCAGAACATGTTCTCCCCGTGAAATGTCCAGAGAAATCCCAGACAGGATTCTCTTGTCGCCGAAGGCCTTTTCCACCCCTGCACAGGACAGCAAAACGGGCTTCTCTGGGGTCTCGCTCCCGTCCTCTCGTTGCATCCAGTTCAATCTCTGGCACGCCGCTTGGTACTCCGCCCGCTCCAGCCACCAGGTAAACACGGCGTTTACCGAGGAGAACAGGGTCCCAGCCAACAGCACCAGCAGGGGCAGCTTCGCCGCCGACAGGCCACCGTACAGGACAAACAGGCCCAAGATCACATAGCTTCCGTAGTTTAACAGGCTGTCAATCCCCTTGAACACCACGTCCTCCACCGTCACAGCCCCCTCTGCCCGGTAGCCCCAGCGCATCACCGCCTGCTCCAGGTTACAGAAGCGGGCCAGATACCAGCCCTGGGCCCCGTAACATTTCAGGACGTGGGCCCCGTGGTACCCCTCCAGCAGCCAGGCTGAATCCGCCTCCTCCGCCTGACAGGTCTCGTTGTGGATGCGCTTGGTCCAGGTCTCGTAGACCAAAATGGGGAGCAGCTGCACCAGATTCAGGGCAAAAAATAACAGCCCCACCCGTCCGTCGGTATGGCACAGCAACAGAGCGGAGCCCGCCCAAATCACGGTGCCCCCTACGGCCTGGGGGCAGGACCGCTGAAGGAACTTCAAAATCGCCTGGGTGTCCCGGCGCAGCTTCACCTCCAGCCCGCCCCGGCTGCCCACCTCCAGCTCCCGGCTCAAGATTCCAGCATACAGCGTCTCCCGGAACCGCTGTCCATCTCGCCCCACCGCCCGCTCATAGGCCCGGCGGAGCAGAAACAGCGGGCCCACAGAGACCACCAGCAACAACAGGGTGCTCGACACCCATGGGTATACGGGGCTCAGTGTCCCGTTCATCACCTGGGTCAGCAGCTGGGCCAACAACAGACTGCACAGCAGCTTGACGCCATACTCCGCCAACTGGCAGCAGATGCCCAGCCCCACAGAGGGTCCAAAGGGTCCCCTTCTCATGTCTGTGCTCCCCCTAGAAGCTCTTCCCGGATTTCCCGAACCAGCTCACCCCCTGGCCTCAGTTCCCGCTCAAATAACTCCAACACCTGCTGGGCCAAACGCCGATATTGGTCTTTCCCCTCTCCTTGGGCCTGTCGCTCCATAACCAGGAGCATCTCCACCAGCTGTTCCAGGCACAGGCCTATGTGCTGTCTGGCCGCCTTGAAGGCCGCCTCTCCCTCCAACAGGAGGGCCATGCACTCCAGCTTGGTGAAATACAGCTCAGGAATCTGCTCCAAAGTGGGGGCCACCAGGTCCTGCTGGCCCATGTCGTGGTAGGTCTGTGCCAGAATGCGCAGGGCATCATACTTCACCGCGTCGTCATGGGTGCCCTCGATCAGGGTTTTGCAGATGGTGACCATCTCCTCTCCCCGCTCTGGGGCTGCCATGGTGTAGAGGAGATTGTTTAAAATCACATCGTTTCCCGGGTACTTTTTCAGTCCTTCCCGGAGAATTTGCTCGGATTGCACCGGGTCACTCTGGCGGCAGGCATAGGCCTGCTGGCAGATCTCCCGCACCCGCCGCTCCGCCTCCAATCGGTTGTAGTCAAACAGCTCATCGGTGGACACGCCAAAAAACGAGGCGATGGCAGGAATGAGCGTCACATCGGGTAACGTCGTCCCGGTATCACATAGTTAAAAATATTGGTGTCATTTAATCAATTTTGCCGATA